>LSQX01047592.1_pt2 | contig 22229 bp, 13 predicted proteins | sample 654561 | NCBI WGS metagenome assembly LSQX01 (sample SAMN04489861, study PRJNA283612) | anaerobic digester metagenome | isolation source: 4 biogas reactors fed with cattle manure at either 37C or 55C with and... | place: Denmark: Kongens Lyngby | collected 2014
CCCGATGGCAATTTCCCCACCGTGGTGTCTCCAAACCCAGAAGAGCGCGCTGCCCTGACCATGGCCATCGAAAAAGCGACCGAAACCGAAGCCGATCTGGTTATGGCCACAGATCCAGATGGGGATCGGGTAGGTATTGCTGTGAGAGACCGCGACGGTGGTTATCAGTTGCTAAATGGCAACCAAACTGGTTCACTTCTAGTCTATTATCTTCTGAAGAACCTGAAAGAGCAAGGCAAACTAAAAGGTAATGAGTTTATTGCCAGAACCATCGTCACGACTCCACTATTCAGCGAAATAGCTGAGGCGTTTGGAGTCAAAACCTATGAGGTGCTCACCGGTTTCAAATGGATCGCCGAGCTGATACACAAAAAAGAGCAGCAGGAGCACTTTGTTGGCGGCGGGGAAGAGTCGTACGGTTTCATGACCGGCAGTTTTGTCCGAGATAAAGATGCAGTATCCACCTGTGCTCTGATCGCAGAAACGGCTGCCTGGGCCAAAGAACGAGGATTATCCCTATTGGATCTTCTCGAAGAGATCTACGTGGAATTCAGCCTCTACCAAGAACATCTGATCAATATCGTCAGGAAAGGGAAATCCGGTCAGGAGGAGATCGAAGCCATGATGGAACGCTTTCGCCATCAGCCTCCCGAATCATTGGGTGGCAGCGAAGTCGTCATGCTGCTGGATTTCAAAACAGGAATATCTTACGACTTGATCTCCCACATGAGATACGACATCACCCTTCCTAAATCCAATGTACTTCAATTTGTTACAGCCGATGGATCCATCGTTTCCATGAGGCCTTCTGGAACAGAACCGAAGATTAAATTCTACTTTTCTGTTCGCCGGAAGGTTGCATCGAGAGAAGAGATCAAGTCTGCTACCGAAGTATTGTCTGCGCGGATTGCAACAATGATTAACGACTTGCAGCTGTAAAGCTCTGGGGGATACTGGGAGCAGATCCTATCCTATCCTATCGTATCCTACTATTTATCAAGAAATTCTGATCTGAAATTGATCAGAAATAGTTTTTCTGTGGCTCTGGTTATCGCCGTATAGAGCCAGCGATAATAGTCCGAATCCAATGCATCAGGCTGGATAAAGCCCTGGTCAATATAGACATGCTTCCACTGGCCTCCCTGGGCTTTGTGGCAGGTTACTGCATAAGCGAATTTGATCTGTAAAGCATTAAAAAAGGGATCCTCCCGGATGGCATCAGCTTTGTGTTTTTTACCCTTCACCGTATAGTAGTCCTCCGAAACAGCATTAAAAAATTCTCGTAGCCGTTCCCGGTCAAGAGCCGGAGTATCCATCGTAATGGTATCTAACATCAACTTGGCATCGAACTCCATATTGCGGTAATCTGTCAACCTGACCGATGCATCCCGAAAGTGCAAATCGTACAGTTCACGACTATTTTTGATGCGCATGATCTCCAGGATATCACCGTTGGCGATGAAGTCCACCTCGGGATTATCACGAAGCCAATGGTAATTATTTTTGACCACCATGACCAGGTCGTTAATCCTGATCTCCTCCTCGTATTGGAGAATCATATTCCTGATACCCAAATTATAGCGGTTGGCCTGTTTATTCGACCGACAGACCACCATAGTCTCTTCCACTCCAACATCCTGGTAGCTCTGTTCAATCAATCCGGGCAAGTCCTGACCGCTGATGCTGACCACATCATCAAATTTATCGGCAACAATTGCGGGAAGTCCGGTATGTTTAACAGCTAGATATTCACGCATTTTTGTTGCGTTGAATAGAATGCCGGAATTCGCGGTATGCCGAACCACTTCGCGCAAGGTATACTCGGAGACTGGGAAACCATATCTGGATAAATAACTGGAATTTAATGCGTTACTATCTGGAAAACCTACCGGGGGAAGTTGGGCATCATCACCAATCAGCACCAATTTGCAACCAGCTCCGGAGAATACATAGCTGATGAGATCATCTAATAATCGACCGCTCCCAAATACCGAAAGGTCCATCGTCTGATTACTGATCATAGAGGCCTCATCAACAATAAAAAGCGTATTTCTAGAAAGGTTTCGGTCGAGTCCAAACTCTCCAAAACCTTCGATCACCTTTTTTTGGCGGTAGATCCGTTTGTGAATTGTATAGGCTGGCGACGAAGAGTAGGTGCTCATAACCTTGGCTGCTCTTCCAGTTGGGGCTAGCAATACGGTCTTTATCCGATAATCAGCCAGCGTTTTTACTAAAGAGGCAACGAGAGTAGTTTTGCCGGTGCCGGCATACCCTTTGATCAAAAAAATGGAATCATTTTGATCTAATACGTACGTGGCCAGAGCCGGTATAACCCTCATCTGGCCCGGTGTTGGAGGATGGCCAAGATTATTGGTCAGCCGAGCGGATAGATCATCAATCAGCATGAGGGGGAAAAATGATTTTCAAGCACAAATTTTTTCTAAAAATAAAGTATTAAATTTGCAAGCAAACATAAACAAACATCAGAAATGAAAGCCTTAAGGTATATCGTACAGGTGCTCTTGTTAGGTCTGATCATTGTCCTGACTTATTTCATCTACACCGGGATCATGAAACCCATCAATTTCCAGCAGGAAAAAGATACTCGCTATGCAAAAGTTGTTGAAAGGCTCAAGGACATCAGGACTGCCCAGGTCGCTTACCGTTCGGTTTACTCAAAATACACCGGAAGTTTTGACACCCTGATCAATTTTGTCAAACATGACTCCTTCCCGGTTGAATACGCCGAAGGTAGCCTTGATGACTCCCTCGCTGTTGCCAAAGGGCTGATTGTTCGGCGTACCATTTATGTGCCAGTACAAGATTCAATTTTTCCAAAAGGATATCCAATCGATTCCCTCCGATATGTTCCCTATACCGATGGGATCGAGTTTAACCTTCAGGCGGGAGAGATCACCACCGCTTCAAAAGTTACCGTTCAGGTATTTGAAGCTTCGGCCCTCAATTTCGATATTCTGAACGGGCTCGATCGTCAGTTGATTATCAACTTAAACGACCTTGCCAAGGATTTCAAAGGTCTGCGGGTTGGAAATATCGAGGAGGCAAATAACAACGCCGGGAACTGGGAATAAAAAGCGCAAATCAACGAATTAAGATAGCTTTGCCGTTTGGTGAAGCTATTTTTTTTTATCACTTTCAGACACCATTTCTACTTCATGCCTAGTATTGCCGCAATTGATGAATCGTTTGACAGCCGGAACAGCTCCGTATGCCAGTTATCCATACAGTACGGAGCCCAACTGTTCTCATTTGCCATCCTAGACCTGCTGGCAAATCGTTATGTCGCACTACGACATTACTGGTTCACAAAACCCGTCAGCCCCGAAAACCAGGCCGACCATCTTCGAATCCTCCTAAACTCCGAAAGCTACCTCCTCCGGCCATACGATCACATTCGTTTTATGTACCTCTCACCAACCTCGGTACTCATTCCGGACCAACTATTTGCCGAAGAAAAGGAAGAAAGCTACTTCGCTCATTATCAAGATATTCCAAAAGACTTCACCATTCAACAAGCCTCTATTAGTGAAATCCATAGCAAGCTCCTGTTCCCAATACCCAAAACTGTCCACCAATATCTCACAAATCAAGTCGACCGGATCAGCTTCCACCACCAATCGTGCCCGCTGATCCACTCCCTAAAGACGAGTCTATCAGAAGAACATCCGGAGTCAAAAGCAAGTCTATTCGCCGGTCCGAAATTTATTGATCTGGCCATCTTCAGCGGAAATCGGCTGATCCTCTATAACTCCTATCCGGCAGCTACTACAGAAGAAGCAGTCTATTATGTGCTGTACGCGTTTAATCAGTTCGGACTGATCCATGAAGAAACTCCTCTTGAGATCCATGGATTTATTGAAAATTTCCCTGGAGCCACCCAACAACTAAACAACTATATTCGAAATATTACCTACAGCAGCTTTAACCAGTCCTATCGATTCAGCCCAGCATTCACCACCCTGACTCCACATCATTTTAACCTGCTACTAAACCTCCCCCAGTGCGGATCATAAACGGAATCCTCAGCGGAAGAAGGCCAGTCCTACCCACTAGGATCGACGCCAGACCCACAACCGATAAGGCTAGAGAAGCCCTGTTCAATATCCTCCGAAATCGGGTGGATTTTGAATCCATTCGAGTGTTGGACCTGTTCTCAGGCACCGGCAGTATCAGCTTTGAATTCGCCTCCCTTGGATGCCCCGATATCACTGCAATCGAGTGGAATAAAATATTGGCAGATGCCTTAAGGAAAAACATAATCATACTGAATATCAATACGATACGATTGGTTCAAAGTGATGTCTTCCGATTCCTTAACAAAGCCTCCGGCCCCTACGATGTGATTTTCGCTGACCCTCCATTTGACCATCGGCAAATCGCCGATATTCCTTTTATTATATTGAATAACAAGATCTTAGCATCTAATGGACTTTTGATTCTTGAGCATGGACCTTCGATCGAATTCAAGTCTCACCCTTGCTGGACTGAGACCCGTCACTATGGGAAGGTCAATTTCAGCTTTTTCCAGGATTAACAACTTTTAACTATTTGGGCTAATGATCCTGTAATCAATCTCCTATTTTTGTTGATAACCAACCCGGTATGAACGGGTCCTCAAATACCAGCAACCCATGTTTAAGAAGCTCTTTCTCACGCTATCCATGATTTTGAGTGGAACCTGCCTGGTTCTTGCACAACAAAGCCCAAAAGAATTAGGCCTTCAAACCATCACGGGAAATGCCCTACAGGCACAATTGGAGTTTCTGGCTTCCGACTGGACAACTGGGCGGGATGCTGGTTCTGCGGGAGAGTTTATGGCTGGAGATTATATCGCATCTCTATTTAAAATTATCGGTCTCCAACCCGGAGGCGATCCCATTAACCGTTACCGAAGTCGTTCCGATTCACGTCAATCCTCCAGCACATTTGGAAACCGCTCCTATTTTCAAAACTTCAACCTCCTAGAAACCTCTACGGGTGATGAACAGAGCGCCCGTCTGATCAAGCAGACCTCCGGTGGCTTCCAGTCGATCGACCTGGAATATCAGGTAGATTACTCCATCAGTTCAGGGCTGATTCCGGGTACCACCGAAGCTCCTCTGGTATTTGTCGGTTATGGCCTCTCCGATGTAAAAGGCGGTATTGACGAGTATAAGAAACTGGATGTCAATGGGAAAATTATTGTAAGGCTTGAGGGATATCCCGGCTGGAGAGATCCCGAATCGAAAAACTTTGAACGCTATAGAGCACTGGCTGGACGTCGTTCCTTTCAAATCAATCGGATCAAAGACAGCCTTGCTTTGGCTAAAGGCGCTATCGGAGTCATTGAGATCCAATCTAACGCCACAGATAATTTCTCAACCCCTGACAACCTTCCGTTTCGTTATAACCAGAGCAACTGGGAAGGTGAAGAGCCTTTCAGACCGGCAGGACGGGTCAGATTATCGCTCCCTCCCACAGAAATACCCAATATCCTCACACAGATTACGTTATCGAAACGAATTTTGAACACTATCCTGTCTGATGCCGGAATCAACCCCGATGAGTATGAGCGTCAGGCAGCTACTTCTAAACCCAAATTGACCGGCACCCTCAATGATTACAGTTTGCACTACACCACCACCATCAATTCTAGGTGGATTAGAGTCCGGAACATCATTGGAGTGTTGGAAGGAGAAGATACAGAAAACTGTATCGTGGTTGGCGCCCACTACGATCACGTAGGACAGGTTAGAGGCTTTATCTATAACGGATCGGACGACAACGCTTCGGGTACCGTGGGAATCATCTCCATTGCCCGCGCAATGGCTGCCTCAGGAGTCAAACCGAAAACCACCGTGATTTTCTGCGCCTGGACCTCCGAAGAAAAGGGGCTGCTAGGATCAGCCTATTATGCTAATAACCCGCTAATCAAGAACATACGGGGCTACATGAATTACGACATGATCAGTCGCACCGACCTGGACGACCCCTCCGGAATGAAGTGTGATTTCAATTATTCATCCGGCACACCCATCTTCAGGGAATTAACGGACAAACATATCACCGAATACGGATTAAAGCTGGACATGGCCTATCAAAGCTCACCAAGACCATCCGGTGGTTCCGACTTTTCGAATTTTTCAAAGAAAGGAATTCCGATCTTTTTGATTCACGGAAAATTTACTCCGGATTATCATCAATATACCGATCACGCGGATAAAGCAGTCATGCCCTATTTTACTGACATCGTTCGACTCGGTTATCTGAATATTTTCGAACTCGCTAACAATCAATGGTAAACAAATACTCTCAACAATGAAAAACTGTGTTCGATTAATCAGTCTGGCAACGATCCTGCTCTTTGCGACAACCCCGCAATACGCGCAGAAAGCGGCCAGAGACAAAGGACTGGAAGGCATCACCAAGGAGGTCATTCAGGGGCAACTCGAATTCCTGGCATCCGATTGGACGGAGGGCAGGGAAGCCGGAACACGCGGTGCCTACATGGCCGCCGACTACATCGCCAGCATGTTCAAACTGTACGGATTGCAACCCGGTGGCGATCCGGAACCTTACTCCTTCAACCGGATGAGAAGAAGGCCTTCTGGAGATGATCCTATGCAACGGCCAGAAGCTAAACTTACTTATTTTCAAAACTTTAACGTAGTTGAAACCTCTCCCGGAGCGGTTCAGGAAATGAGCATCATCACGAAAAATGGTGGCTCCGCGCGATCCGTTGATTTCAACTATATGACGGATTTTGCTGTTAATCCCGGACAAGTTGGAATGGAAGTTGAAGTGCCCATCGTTTTTGTTGGGTATGGGCTAGTTGATGAGGAAAAGAAATATGATGATTTCAAAGGGCTTGATCTTCAAGGTAAGTTTGTGATCAAACTATCGGGTTTTCCAGGACAAAAATTTCCTGAGTCAAAAACCTACGAAAAGTTTAAGCCGGAACTACCTTCTGGTGATATGGCAGCCAGAATGGCCCGCTACCGTCCTGGTGGCTTTGGAGGAACCCGATGGGCTGCGGAACGCGGAGTGCTTGGGGTCATTGAAGTCAGGGAAGGTACAGACCCTACCGCTCAATGGGCCACCAATGTACCATTCCGTTACAATACAGCCACTTATGAAGGAGATGTCCCTCAACCCCGCTCCAGAAAGTCAATGCGCCTGATGGGAGATGAAATAAACGCTGGAGTTATGTCGTTGCAAGTCACCAATCGGGTAATCAATGAAATCATCAGCGGACTCGATATAGATTTTGCTGCCATTGAAAAGCAAATTGCGGAAACTGGCAAGCCAGCATCCATGGAGCTGACAGGCAAGTTTATCCGGGTGAAAACTACGGTTGATTCTCGAATACTCAAGGTTAGAAATGTCATTGGCGTACTCGAAGGGAAAAACACCGAAGAGATCATCGTTGTTGGTGGTCACTATGATCATATGGGCATACAGAACGGCTTTATCTGGAACGGCGCTGATGATAACGCCTCCGGAACAGTTGGGGTGATGACCATCGCCAAAGCCATGATCGAATCCGGTGTCAAGCCTGAGAAAACCGTCGTTTTCGCCGCCTGGACAGCCGAAGAGAAGGGCCTCATTGGATCATCCTATTTTGCGGAACATCCATATAAAGAAAAAATCCTGTGTAACCTTAACTACGACATGATTTCACGAAATAGCCCCGGGGAAGATCAGGATAAGAAGATCAGCATGACCTACACCAATAGCTTCGACCAATCGAAAAGTCTGGTGGAAAAGTTCAATCAAGAGCTAAATATGGGTTTGGACATCAACTTCCGTGGGTCCGACAGGCCAAGCGGCGGTAGCGACCATGCCCCATTTGCTGCCAAAGGAATTCCGATCTACTATTTCATGGCCGGAATGCCACCGGAATACCATCAGTATAGCGATCACGTCGAATTGGTCAACTGGGATAAAATGCTAAAAATCATTCAATTAGGATACCTTAGCATTTTTGAATTAGCCAATATGGACTGGGAATAAAAACGGGTTTTCACGTCACCAAAGAGGTTGCCAGAATCTGGCAGCCTCTTTTTTTTGATCAGCATAAACCTTTTAGTAAAAACAATGTTTAAGTACCAAACTAAAGAATTAAACAATGAAAACGCGCTTACTGATCTTCCTACTACCAGCGGTTCTGTTGATTACGGGAGTAGCCTGCTCTCAGCAGAAGAAGCTTGGAGAATCAGAATCCCAAATCGAAACCATTATTCTTGATGGCCCGGTCGGACAACAATCGCTGCAAATCAATCTCGAGAAAGGTCGGTATCACAACCACCCCACCTTCGCCCTCTGGATTGAAAGTCTGGATGGCACCTATATTAAAACCCTCTATGTGACCCGCATGCTGGGTACCGGGATTTACGGTCATGGTGCTATCAACCAGGAGAAATGGGATACAAAACCTGGTCCACAGCAGCGTCCGGCAACCCTACCCTACTGGCTCCATAAGCGCTCCGCCGCACTAAATGTGCCATTGCTCCCATCAACGGAAAACCCCGTGACCGATGCCACAATAGGGGCAACACCGGCTGGCGCCTTCCGCATGGAATCAGGACTGCCTGCTACCCTTGACGGTCCCTTTCGGATATTGATGGAAATCAATCAACCATGGGATTGGAACGAATTCTGGACCAACGCCTTATACGATGATCCCGACTATCGAACTTCCTGCCAACCCTCACTGGTTTATGCCGGGATGTTGGATCCGGCTCAATCCGGTGAAACCATCTTTCTGAATCCGATTGGCCATGGTCATTTTGCAGGCTGGGATGGACGGTTATATACCGACCTGAGAAGCATCACCACCGCTAAAGATATTATCGATTTCATTTCTGTCAAACTCATTGAAAATCAGAAATAAAGATATGAAAACCTTCTTGGAAATTCCATCCCTCGCCTATCTGGTCTTTCTTTTCCTTATTGCTGGGCAACCACTGTTGGGTCAAAATTCTTCCAAAATTGAAGGGAAAGTACTGGATGCCCTCAGCAATGAGCCGTTACCATTTGTCAATATTATCCTCAATGGCACGAATATTGGTACGACCAGCGACCTGGATGGGAACTTCCGTTTCACCGGTCTAGCTCCCGGGTTTGTGACTCTCCAATCAACCTTTGTCGGTTACGAAATGGGCCTTTCACCTGAGATTCAACTCACTAACGCCAACACTTCCTATGTTGAGATCAAAATGACCTCCCGCGATACAGAAATTCAGGAGGTGGTCATCAAGGCATCCCCTTTCCGGAGAACCGAGGAGAGCCCGGTTTCACTAACGCGGATAGGAGTGAGCGAGATTGAGACCAACCCTGGCAGTAATCGGGATATTTCTAAGGTGATTCGCTCATTCCCTGGGGTAGGATCAGGGGCGTCCTTTCGCAGTGACATCATTGTTCGTGGTGGTGGTCCGAGCGAGAGCCGTTTTTATCTCGATGGTATGGAGATACCTAACATCAACCATTTTGCCACACAAGGATCATCCGGAGGTCCAGCTGGAATTTTAAATGCTGATCTGCTTAGCGGAGTGAATTTCTATTCTGGAGCCTTTCCGGCTAACCGGGGCAATGCCCTCAGCGGAGTATTTGAATTTACCCAGACAGATGGCAATCCTGATAAATTCAGGTTGCGCGGAACCCTAGGTGCCTCTGAACTAAGCCTGACGGTTGACGGTCCGATCGGAAACAACTCAACGCTGATATTCTCTGCTAGAAGAAGCTACCTGAAATTCCTCTTCAGTCTGATTGAACTCCCGTTTCTGCCAACCTTCACAGATTATCAGATGAAGTACAAAATCAAGCTGTCGCCTAAAGATGAGCTCTCAATCATCTCCATCGGTGCCTTGGATGAGTTTGCGCTTAATCTCAATATCAAAGATCCTAGTGCCATGCAGGAATACATCCTCACTAACATCCCGGTGAACGAGCAATGGAGCTATGCAATTGGCGCTGTGTACAAACATTTTCGCCAGAATTCCTTCCAGACCATCGTTCTGAGCAGAAATATGTTGAATAATGCTTCGTACAAGTATCCTGATAACGATGAGAGTAAGCCCAAATCCCTGGATTACAATTCGCAGGAGATCGAGAACAAATTCCGTTTTGAGAACAACACCCGCTTGGGAGAGTTCAAATTGATTTACGGACTCTCAGGCGAATATGCCAAATACAATAATCAAACGCAGCAACAAATCTTTGTCGGGGGAATGCTTCGGGAAATCAGTTATGATTCTGATATTGACCTGTTTAAGTGGGGTGCCTTTGGCCAGGTGAGCAAGAGCTTCTTCAATTCCCGTCTGACTGGATCATTCGGACTCCGGATGGATGCTAACGATTACTCGAAAAGCATGTCGAACATGCTGGAGCAAACCTCACCTAGGTTTTCATTATCGTACGCCCTCTCCGATCAGTGGACCATCAACGCTAATACTGGCCGATATTTTCAACTACCGGCCTATACCACGCTTGGCTATGAAAATCGCGATGGTGTACTGATCAATCGTGAAAATGACCTGAAATATATTCGCTCCGACCATTTCATTGCTGGCATTCAGTATCAACCAAAAGATTATCTACTTACTTCATTAGAAGGTTTTTATAAAACCTATAACAACTATCCGTTTTCTGTTCGCGACTCACTCAGTCTGGCTACCAAAGGAGCTGATTTTGGGGTGATAGGTGATGAAGAGGTACGATCAACTGGTGCTGGTCGTTCCTTCGGGTTTGAAATCCTTAACCGCACCAAATTAGAGGAGAGCTTAAAGCTCAATATAATCTTCTCTTACACCTTTGTAATCAGCCAGTTTGAAGATTTGGAAGGGGATTACATTTCCACTAATTGGGACAACAAGCACATTTTAAATGTGACTGTTTTCAAAGGGTTTGCCCGAAACTGGAGTGCCGGATTAAAATGGCGGTTTTTGGGTGGCACCCCTTATACACCCTACGATTTGGATAACTCCTCGTACAAGACAGCCTGGGATGCAACGGGACGTGCCCTGCTCGATTACAGTCAGCTAAATTCGCTGAGGCTGGCTCCGTTTCATCAGCTCGATCTGAGAGTTGATAAGCGATTCTACTTCGAAAACTGGTCGCTCATGGCCTATATCGATATCCAGAATGCCTACAACTTTAAGGGAGAACAGCCGGATTACATCATTCGTGATAAGGATGAAAACGGCAATTACATCCTGCTTGATGGCGGGTTGCGTTACCAGCTAAGTCGTGTCAGCAGTCTTGCCGGAACCGTTTTACCTTCGATCGGGATCATGATCCAGTTCTAACAAATCAGATCACTCAACGGGTTCTACCCGGAGGGTCCGGATCCCAAAAACGGGACCGGCCATGTGACCGAAGAAAGAGTTAAACTTGACCGTAATCTGGGTTCTATTGCGGGTTAATTCTTGTGGGATTGGGTAATCCTTGTTAACCCAATGTCCATCACGGATGTTGGAGATATTCTCTTCTGCAATGCGTTGACCATCAACCAGAATCTCAAAAGTTTTATTCCCCGGGAATCCACCCCAGTACTCCACGTGAAGCACTACCGGTTCGTCGGGGAGTACTTTCATATCGAAGGAGAACCAACCACTTCTAGCTTCACGGTTTTTTCGGTCATTAAACTCTCCCGGCGTGGTGTTGACCCCTTTGAAGTTATGATCCCGTTCGGGCTGCATTTCGCCTGGCTGGACAAAATCGATCGTCAAACGCTCCACTTGAGCTTTTCTGGCTAACTCTGCCTCATAGTCGGCCTGGCGCTGCTGCCAACTCTCTTCGTTGAAAATATCCCAGTAAATCGTGTATCGGATGTCGTGAGTCGCGTAGAAGGGGATCAGCTCAACATCTCGCGGTTGCCCTACTCCATTCATCATAAAGGTATTAGGCCGACCATCCAGTGGAACCAGCCAGTCGGCCGGATTCCTGCTCTCGGTCCGCAACACCGGAACGAAATCAAGCTGCTGGGCTGCAGGATCATCCAGCGATCCCAGTTGCCCGGCCAAAACTAGTGGACCATAAAAAATCGTTACCCGGTCGGGGTCATCAGGCATAGCTTCCAGCCTCAGAGTGAACGGGAAAGTAATCTCCACCCGGTCGCCATCCTTCCATTGCCGATAGATCGTCACGAAACTGGACGGAGCTGTTTTCACTGCAACTTTCCGGCCGTTAACCTTGACGGTCATTCCATCCTGAGCCCAATGCGGGTAACGAATCTGAAGACTTAGCTTAACTGGCTGATCAAGAGCAAAGTCCAGGGTTGTGCCCTGCTCATCCGGGAAGGTAGTCGTCTGAGTCAAATACAACCCCTTCTCCTTCCACTTCAACTCAGAAGCAATATATTGATTAACAAACAGTTCTATATCGTTATGATAGTAAATACTTTCGCCATATTTCGCATGATTTTCCATTCCTGTACCTACGCAGCAGGTAAAATCCTCGAAAGACTGATACTCCTTGTAACCTCCCATATTCAGCGACAGGTTATAGACCACCCGGCCATGATCGGGGTGTTGGGAAGAGAGAATATGGTTGATCAGTGCCCGTTCGTAGAAATCAGCCTTTTCGGCCTCAGCTTCCCATTCAAACAGGTGCTTAGTTAGTTTCAGCATGTTATACACATTGCAAGTTTCGGTAGTACCCTGGCCTAGTCGATCCCGGAGTTGATCGGGCTTACCCCAGTACTCATTGTTGCCATTTCCGCCTGTCACATAAGAATGGTGGTTAACCACACGTTCCCAAAAGAATTCGGCAGCCTGTCGGTCGATGGAATCGCCTGTTAGTTCATACCGGCGAGCTAATCCGATCAGTTTGGGAATGTTCGTGTTACCATGTTTTCCAGGTAGAATATCCCGTCCCTCGGCAAGGGAATCGAGGATCATCCGATGATGAAAGCGATCAGAAAACTGTAAATACCGATTATCTCCCGTATCCGCGTAAAGATCGGCCAACACCTCATTCATTCCACCGTATTCGCAGCGCATCATCTCTTGCATCTGCTCATCCGATAATCCACTGATAATCTTACCAGTCCAATCGCCTAACCCCTTATTAACTTCCAGGGCTAACTCATTTCCGCATAGTCGGTAAGCATCTCTCAGGCCGGCCATTGTTTTATGAAGATTATACCATGGCACCCAGATTCCGTTTAAGTCAAAGCCCTGGGACCGGATAATTCCATGGGCGACTTCCTCCTCCATGGCCTGTTGCCAATTGGGGAAAGCTCCAGCAAAACCATTGCCATTGGCATCCTGTACCACCTTAAGCTCATCAACGATATAATTCACTCGCTCAAGGAAAGCATCATCGCCGGTCGAGCTGTACATCAGAGCGCAAGCGCTGAGATAATGCCCCAGTGTGTGGCCGGAGATGGTAGCATCCTCCCATCCATGATAATGCTCCGCCTTCGGTGTTAACCCGGCTTCCGAATAAAACTTTGATAACATCCGGTCTGGTTCGTAGTTCAGCAAGACCGCCTGATCCAGCTCCATGGCGTGGAGGAAAGGCCCGGAAAGCAAGTTCACCTGATCCAGCGAGAAACCTTTCGCTCTAACGGTTACTACCTCATTTTCGATCTTTATAGACCCAACAGGTGCTTGATTACAGCTGGCTGTTATTAGGATGATTACTCCGTACAACAGACCATATCGTACCCGATTCATTATCCTCATGGCGATTCAGTTTTTTTGGATTCAAACAATTTGTTTTGTGAATATTAAATGTAATTCTAACACTTAATCGTGATATTCTCAAAACAAAAATAGTATTTAAGGATTTTTAACCTTCTTTTGAATGAGCAACGATTCATTGTCGCTATTTTTACCAGAATTTTCGAAAACTATCGAGAGATGAAACAGAAGTATATAGCCTTCGGATTGGTAATCTTCAGCTTGTTTACCGTGATATCTTGCAAAGATCAGAAGGAAGAAACCCCTCCTCCAGGGGGAAAACGTTCAGGCCCAATAAAAGTCGATGTAATGGTGGTTAGTCCAGATAGTCTCCGCAACATCATTTACACCACCGGAACTCTCTTGCCTAATGAGAAAATTGAGTTACGTAATGAGGTAGCCGGACGGATTACCGGGATCTTTTTTGATGAAGGAACGGAAGTTTCAAAAGGCACTCTGCTGTTAAAAATCAATGATCAGGATCTTCAGGCTCAGCTGACTAAAAATGCTGTTCAGGAGCAGATGGCTCTGGATGATGAGTTCAGAAAACGTAAACTTTTGGATATCAAGGCAATAAGCCAAGAAGAATATGATGTATCCGCGAATCTCTTACGATCTGTTCAATCGGAAAAAAAACTATTAGAGGCTCAAATCGCCAAAACTGAGATTATTGCTCCGCTGTCGGGACGGATCGGGTTAAGGAATGTTAGCCCGGGAAGTTTCATCCCTTCTAACTCTCTGATTGCCACCCTTCAGCAGGTGGATCCCATCAAGATAGAGTTTTCGGTTCCCGAGAAATACATCAGGCTTATAGAAGTTAACATGGAGATTCGTTTCAGCATGGACTATACCCAAGAGAATTTTACTGGAAGGGTTTATGCTGTAGAACCTGGGGTTGACCCGGCCACCCGGACAATCCGTGTCAGAGCTATATGTTCTAACTCCTCAAGGAAACTCGCACCTGGAGCCTTTGCAAGGATCAGTCTGATTTTGGAGGAGCTACCGGATGCTGTACGGATACCTTCGGAGGCAATTATCGGAGACCTTGACGGAAGTAAAGTGTTTGTCTTAAAGAATGGAAAGGCCACTGAGAAAAGAGTAGAAACAGGCCTACGGACAGAAAGTGAGGTGCAAATTACCAACGGTCTTCAGCCTGGGGATACGCTAATTCTGACTGGACTGCTACAGATAATTGATGGAACTCCGGTGGATCCGCGTCTTCGAAGTATGATTTCCTCGGGATCGTCCAAACAATAAAACGTTGAAATGAACTTTTCAGGAATATTTATAAAAAGGCCGGTTCTGGCCATGGTAGTTTCCATCCTGATCATCCTTTTCGGAGTGATCGGATTCTCCTTTCTTGGAATCAGGGAATACCCGAATGTGGACTCTCCAATCGTAACGGTTAGCACCTCCTATCCGGGCGCAAATGCCGAAATCATTGAGAGTCAGATCACTGAACCACTGGAAGAGAGCATCAACGGTATTGCAGGAATCCGTTCGCTCACCTCCTCCTCCAGGGATGGATCAAGCTATATATCGGTCGAGTTTGAAGTTGGCACCGACATGGAAGCTGCCGCTAATGATGTCCGCGACCGAGTGTCCAGAGCAACGCGCCAACTACCTCCGGATGTCGACCCGCCCAGGGTGGTCAAGTCAGATGCCGATGCGAGTCCAATCTTCAACATGACCCTGCAAAGTGATCGACGAAATCTGCTACAACTATCCGAGATTGCCAATAATCTGTTTAAGGAACGACTTCAAACTACCCCCGGAGTGAGCGAAATACGGATTTGGGGTGAGAAACGCTACTCCATCAAAATATCCGTGGACCCGCTAAAATTGGCCGGTTATGGAATGACTCCTGCCGATATTCGAGATGCGCTGAACCGTGAAAACATTGAGCTCCCTTCAGGACGAGTGGAAGGGTATGGCACAGAACTATCCGTCAGAACCGTTGGGAGGCTAACAACAGAAGAAGAATTCAACAACCTGATTATTAAAGAGTTTAACGGAACTCTGATTAAACTCAAAGATATCGGTCGCGCCGAGCTTCTACCAGAAAACGAAAAGACAGTGATGCGGGGAAACGGCAAAGTGCCGATGGTTGGAATTGCCGTTACGCCACAACCTGGTGCTAACCATATAGCCATTGTCGATGAGATCAAAAACCGGATCGAGCTGATCAAAAAAGAGATGCCAGACGATCTGATCATCGGAGTGGCGATGGACACCACCCAGACGATCCGCAAAGGGATCAAGGAGGTAGAAGAGACTATCCTCATTGCGTTTTCGCTCGTTGTGCTCATCATTTTCCTGTTCCTCAGACAGTGGCGCACCACGATCATTCCGGTGCTGGCGATTCCCATTTCACTCATCGGGTCATTTTTTATCATGTATCTGGCCGGGTTCACGATCAACATTCTGACTCTGTTGAGTATTGTGCTGGCCACTGGGCTGGTGGTGGATGATGCGATCGTTGTACTGGAAAATATTTACAGCAAAATTGAAAAGGGGATGACTCCGATGGAGGCCGGATTCAAAGGCTCGAAGGAGATCATCTTTGCCATCATTTCGACCACCATAACTTTGGCAGCCGTATTCCTCCCGATCATCTTCTTACAGGGATTGACCGGTCAACTCTTCCGGGAGTTTGGTGTGGTCATGGCCGGGGCTGTGCTGATTTCCGCCTTTGTCTCCCTGACACTCACCCCGATGCTGGCAGCTAACATCTTAAAATCCAGCACGCAACACGGTCGTTTCTACCGAGCTACCGAGCCCTTCTTTGTCTGGCTAACCAGTGGCTATGACCGATTGTTAGGTAAATTTCTTAAAAACAGATGGTTGTCGATTCTCGTGATGGTGATCTCCCTGGCTATTGTTGGGGTTCTCTGGCCGCTAATCCCAGGAGAACTGGCGCCGATGGAGGATAAAAGCCGGTTAATGATCAATGTGACGGGGCCGGAAGGAGCCTCTTTTGAGAAAATGGATGAGTTCATGAATCATCTGGTTAACCTGTCCGATACCATTCCGGAAAAAGAGTCGATGATGGCACTAACCTCACCGGGATTTGGCAGTTCCGGATCGAACTCCGGCTTTCTTCGGATAACCTTGGTACCACCATCCGAGCGCGAACGTTCCCAGCAGGAAATTGCCGATTACTTAACATCGAACCTGACTAATTTCAACTTTGCCCGTGCCTTTGTAACCCAAGAGCAAACTATTGGGAGGGGACAGGGTGGCGGCTTACCTGTGCAGGTGGTGATCCAGGCGCCTAACCTTGAAAAACTCCGGGATGCAGTTCCAAAACTGATGGCAAGGGCTCAGGCTGATCCTTCATTCCAAGTTGTTGATATCAATCTAAAATTTAACAAGCCCGAGATGGCTCTTACCATTGATCGGGAGAGAGCACGAACCCTGGGGCTCACCCTCCGCGATATCGCGGAAACCCTGCAGCTCTTCTTCAGCGGTCAGCGGATGGGATTTTTCATCATGAACGGCAAACAATACCAGGTTATCTGCCAAGCTGACAGACAGTTTCGTGATGAACCAATTGACCTGAGTACGATCTATATACGAAATCGCGAAGGCGATCTAATTCAGCTCGATAATGTCGTCAATATTGAATACCGGGTCAACTTGCCACAGCTCTACCGCTATAACCGCTACATTTCGGCTACTATTTCTGCCTCTCCTGCGCCCGGATATACCTTAAGCCAAGGCATCGAGGCAATGCAGAACGTTGCTGATGAAGTACTTGACGATACCTTCACCACCAGTCTGACCGGTGTTTCCAGAGATTATGCCGAAAGTTCCAACACGCTACTGTTCGCATTTCTTTTGGCCCTGATATTGATTTATCTGATCTTGGCAGCACAATTTGAGAGTTTCCGGGATCCGCTGGTCATCATGTTCACCGTACCACTCGCGGCAGCCGGAGCACTCTTATCGCTTCTGATTTTCGGTCAGACTTTGAACATTTTCAGTCAGATTGGTATGATCATGCTGATCGGTATTGTCACCAAAAATGGTATTCTGATTGTCGAATTTGCCAATCAAAAGAAATATGCCGGGATTGATAAGCTGGAAGCTGTCCGAAGTGCGGCAGCTCAACGGTTCAGGCCTATTCTGATGACCAGCCTGGCTACTGTATTAGGTGCATTGCCTATTGCCCTGGCACTGGGTGCAGGCACGAAAAGCCGTACCTCCATGGGGATTGTCATCATCGGAGGTCTTCTCTTTGCTCTGGTACTGACTCTTTTCGTCATTCCAGCGATTTATACCTTTATTTCCGGCACAAAGAAGAAATTTAGTAAACAGGACTCATGAGATCAAGATTCTTTCTCCTGACCAGCATTGCCCTGGTGATGGCAGTTTCCGGTGTACGATCCCAGGATACCCTGAAGATTCAGGATGCTTTGATCATCGCCATGGAGAACAACTTCGATATTTACCTGGCGATGAATGACAATCGGTTGGCTGATCTATCCAATAATCCGGGAAATGCCGGAATGTTGCCCGACCTGAGTGTTACCGGTAGCCGAAGCATATCAGTCAATAATACGGAACAACGCTATTTCGATGGCCGTGAACGAACAAGCCCCAACGCCAAAAACAACACCATCAGTGCTGGCGTAGCCCTGGGGTGGACACTATTCGACGGATTCAATATGTTTATCCAGAAACGCAAATTAGAGGAGCTGGAGAACCTGTCTGAGATTCAGCTCCGTGCGGTGGTAGAAAACACGGTAGCTGAAGTGATTCAGGCTTACTATGCCATCATCACCCAAGAGGAGATGGTAAGCGTTTACCGTGAAGCTATGGCCATCTCAGCCGAGCGTAAAAGAATTGCTAGCGCTGGTGTGCGTATTGGTAGCAGCTCGGAACTATCTCTTCTTCAAGCCAGTGTAGATTACAATGCCGATAGTTCAGCCCTGATACAGCAACAGAAGATGCTTCAAAATGCAAAAATTGACCTGAACCGATTATTATGCCGTGATCTTTATACCCCTTTTGTGGTGACCGGGGGGATTCCGGTTCGCACGGATTTAATCTTTGAAAAGCTTTGGATGAATGTTCAGCAGGAGAATCCGGAGATTCGGATGGCAAGGGCCAACCTCAGCATGGCCTTATTAGATGAAAAAGGCTCAAAATCATCACTTTATCCAAGAATCAACTTATCGTCAGGCTACAATTTCAACAAATCGGAATCTGAGGTTGGGATCATGCAGCTCAACCGAAACCGAGGCTTCAGTTTGGGAGTCAATGCGTCCTACACAATTTTCGACGGGTTCGTTCAACGCCAAAACCGAAGTCGGGCCCGTATTCTCCTCGAGTCAGCCCAAGTTCAAGCGGAACAGATGGAACTTGAAATTAAGGCTCATCTCCAGAGCCTTTACAATGAATATGAGACCAACCTACAGCTCTCCCGTTTCGAAAAGGCCAATGTAGAACTGGCCCAGCGGAACCTCGACATTGCCACCGAAAAGTATCGAATTGGATCGTCCAATGATATTGAATTGAGAGAGACACAGAAAAAGCTGATGGATGCGGAAAACCGCTACCTCACCGCGCTGTTCCGGTGCAAGTCGAGTGAAACCGAACTGCTGCGGATGAGCGGAGGACTGAAATAAAAAAGTTGCCAACTCTCGAAAGGGTTGGCAACTTTTTGCGGTCGCGACGGGACTCGAACCCGCGAACTCCGGCGTGACAGGCCGGCATTCTAACCAAACTGAACTACACGACCGATTCAATTTGTGGTGCAAAAATAGCTTAATTTGGATAATCTGCAAGTGGCTTACGAAATTTTATTTTCATCTACTACGATTGTCTGACACGGTTTTCTGCCATGGATTGAAATCCATCCCCACACCTGTCCCCTCTGACCAGATGTAACAATAACCAGGTTGTTTAGTCTTATCTTTATGGCTTAGTTAATTTAACACGTTAGCAAAATCATGGCACCAGCGTATTTTTTTGAGAAACAATCGATTTCAGCAGTTTGGAGGATTACCATCTTCGGATTGGTAACCCTGCTTTTAGGATTTATCGCTTTAATGACCTATCTCACCGAATGGGATACGATGGCCACTCAGGATCGTTGGATGATGCTGTTACTGCTACTGGGTCCGATTTCGGTGATCGGCTTTTTCTTTCTTCGTCTTGAGCTAAGATTAACCAATGAAGGCATTGAATTTCAAGTCATTCCACTCGGGCGCAAGCGAAAGATCTCTTTTAGCCAGGTATCCGAATTGGAATTAAAAACGGGCAGCCTAATCAGGGCCAATTCCAGGATAGGGGTTAACAGGCAACTTAAGAAGCAGACCTATAATTTTGGAAGCCGGCACGCACTGGTTGTTCGTCTGAAGAGTGGTAATCAAATCATCTTCAGCACCTTTAAGCCAAGGGAATTACAATATTTTCTGAATAATTTGCCCGACGAGATTCCGGTCAAAAATCGAACTGGTCAGAGCACCCAACCCGACCGGTAATCATTATGAATAAATCGGTTAGCCTCTTCATCATTCGTCACTTTCATCTGATCCCCATCCCACATCAGTCGTTTTCCGGGTACCCGGATGGCCAGGTTGCCCATGAGAACCATTTCCGTCAGCGGTCCGGAATAATCAAAATCGGAACAAGGTTTCGTATGATTCTTGATGCCGTTAATCCAGTCTTGTTCGTGTGTTCCAGCAATCCGTGGCAGGGAGGCTGGAAGATCATTGAACTCTAGAAACCTTTCTTCGGGAAACATCATCACATCGCCACCATAGGTTGAGCATACGATGATGCCTTTATCACCGATGAACATGGATCCGCCTTCCATTGAGACCTTTGAGCTATCCACCTCTTTTGGCCATACGGGCATCAGGCCTCCGTCGTACCAGGTGAGTCGAAGGGCTGGCATGGTTCCCCGCTCCGGGAACTGGTAGGTTATCATGGAAGCGCTGGGATAGGTTTCCTGGTTATCCACCCGTTTCCACATCTCCCTAACCTCATAAGAATGTGATCCCTGCACCCATTCGGGGTATTTTAGCTTCATAGCATGGAACACTGGATCGAGTACATGGCATCCCATATCCCCGAGGGCACCGCAACCGAAATCGTACCATGCTCTCCAGTTAAATGGAAGATAATCTGGATGATACGGCCGTTCTGTTGCCGGTCCTAACCAAAGGTTCCAGTCGAGTGTGTCCGGTACAGGAGGAGTTCCCTCGGGCCTACCGATTCCTTGCGGCCATACTGGTCGGTTGGTCCAGCTGTGAACCTCACGAATATCTCCAATAGCTCCGGCCCAGATCCACTCCGCCAATCGGCGGGTGCCCTCACCGGATCGACCTTGGTTCCCCATCTGACTGACAACGTTATACTTTCTGACTGCTTCGGTCAACATTCTGGTCTCATAGACTGAATGAGCAAGGGGCTTTTGCACATACACGTGCTTCCCCATTCGAATAGCCGCCATCGCAGCAACGGCATGGGTATGATCCGGCGTAGCGACGATTACTGCATCAATTCCCTTGATCTTGTCCAGCATCACCCTAAAATCCTTGAATCTCGGGGCATTAGGATACTTATTGAAAGTGGCGGCAGCTTTAACGTCATCCACATCACATAAAGCAACAATATTCTCTGACTCTACCCTTGCCAGGTTTCCGGCTCCCATGCCACCCGATCCGATAGCAGCAATATTGAGTTTGTCACTGGGAGCAACAAAGCCTTTCCCACCTAAAACATGACGTGGAACGACTAACAGGCCGGCTCCAGCAATTGCCGAAGTAGCCAGAAATGAGCGGCGGTTAAGCGATTTTTTCATTCGGTTGTGTTTAGTATTTAGAATTCAAGGAATGATAAAAATAGTGATCTTTGTCTAAAAGCATACCGCATGAAACAAGTGATTTATAAAACCTTCGCAATTCTCCTTCTTTTATACTCATCCTTAAGTTTATCCGCACAGGAGCTAAGCCCCGAAGCCCGCGTGAGCCTTATCACCTGCGGACCCGGCGATGAAATATATAGTTTCTTTGGCCACAGTGCTTTATGGGTGTACGATCCGGAGGCAGGGATCGACAGGATTTATAATTATGGAACCTTTGACTTCAACATCCCCAATTTTTACTGGGAATTTACCAAAGGCCGGCTCTACTATCTGCTCACCGTATCTCGTTCGGCAGCTTTTTTTCAGGAGTATATTTTGGAAGATCGATTGGTGATTGAACAGGAACTCAACTTGACTGAAAGCGAGCGCAATGAACTATTTAGACTATTAGAAATCAATTACTTACCCCAAAATCGGCACTACTGGTACGATTTCTTCAAAGACAACTGTTCCACTAGGATACGGGACATAATTGCCGAGGCAACAGACAACCGGTACCAGTGGCCCGCTGAACCTGAAAATCCCATGACATTCAGGCAGTTATTAAAACCTTATGTAGCTAATCGCCATGGGGAACGCTTAGGGATGTTTCTATTACTGGCCAAAGGAGCCGACCAGCGAGCTACCCGGTCGGATTACATGTTTTTACCAGATCAGCTCTATGT
>LSQX01357827.1_pt1 | contig 22228 bp, 27 predicted proteins | sample 654561 | NCBI WGS metagenome assembly LSQX01 (sample SAMN04489861, study PRJNA283612) | anaerobic digester metagenome | isolation source: 4 biogas reactors fed with cattle manure at either 37C or 55C with and... | place: Denmark: Kongens Lyngby | collected 2014
GGTCGCCGCCGGCCACGGGAACGGGCGCCCATGCTCGGCACACGCCCTCGTGAACGCATCGACCATGCCCGGCGCGGTGTATCCGCCGCCGGCCTCGATACCCCAGACCTCGAGGATCGGACGGCCCCACTTGGCCTCCTCGATCGCACGTCCGGCCCGCTCCGCTTCTTCGGCCGAGCACGCGAACACGACAGTGCTCCAGCTGTTGCGATCGTCTCTGACCCACATCTTGTAGACGTTCGGATCACCCATGAATGCCCCCGTGTCCGAGACCTTGCCCCTGGCTTCTCCAATATATCAAAAAGCGACAATACACGCAAGGCGTTTGGAATCCGTTTACCTTCAGGTAAGACCCGTCCGCTACGATCACACCCCCTGGACGGCGCGACCCCTCCGCGCCGTCACTAGAACGACGAAGGCCCCCGCCGAGGCGGGGGCCTTCTCGCTCTTCCGTTCTCGCCAAAGGACAGAAGGAGCGTGGATAAAGCTTATCGTACGGGGCCTCGAGCGCGGAAGGCCTCAAGTCCGCCCGCCGCGGCTATCTCAAGCTCGAGCGCCACCTTGCGGAACCACTCATCCGCCATCGCCCGCAGGTCCTCCGGGCTCGCACCCTCACCCCGGCCGGCGCGGGTGTCGAACAGATGCGCCCACCCACGGATCTCCCCGACCGCCTGCTCGATCGCGTCGCCCTGGATCTTGTGGAGCGAATCACTCATCCTCGTCAGGCTCCGGCTTGTCGTTCTTCGCGCTCAGGAGGTCTATATGGTAGACCTCGAGGCTGTGCTTTGAGTGCGTCGCGCCGTCGTCGCTCTTCCAGGTGCGGTGCTTCAACCGTGCTTCCACACCGACGCGTAGACCCTTGGTCATGTACGGCGCGAGCTTCTCTCCGTACGGCCCATAGACTGAGCAATCGACATACTGCGGGCGCTCATCCCACCCGCCTTCGGCGGTCTTGTAGCGCTCGTCCCATGCCACCGTGAACTCGAGCACCATGCGCCCATCGGTACCAGGCAGGGCTTTGAGCTCCGCGTCTTTCACGAGATTACCGATCAGCCCGACTTGATTCATGACCCTATCCTCTCCTCACCGATCTCCAGACCGCCCTCAGCGGACCACACTACATCGTGCCCCTGACACGCTTGCCGGGCGTCGAGCTCGGCTACGACCGCGTCGGTGATGTGTTCGACGAGCTCTTCGATCCCCTCACGGCACTCCGCGTCAGCTAAGATGCCGTAGCTCTCACACATGCGCGAGATCGTCCGCACCGCCGATGCCCGTGCGACGCGCGCCCGGATCGCGGCCTCGGTAGCGGCGTCCGGCGCAGAGCCTTGGTGAAGCGGCCAAGGGATCTCGACCTCGGTCACCGGGAACCACCGGCGATCGGCAGATCCGGGAAACCCTCTCTGATCGCGTCTTTGATGGCCGCCCGCGCCTTCTCAGCACTCTCGAACGTCTCCCCGAGCTGTCCTGTCGTCGGCCCGAAGGGTGTCTCTACGACGAACCCGTCGGCTTCTCTCACGACTTTGTATCCCTCGACCTTCTCGTAGGACGATCGGTACACGTCGTCCTGGCTCTCGCGCATAACTCGCGGCGTTCCGTAGAGTAGGTAATCGATCAGCGAGCTCACCAGGATCTCGTAGGTGTTGCCGCTCGGAAACGCCTTCAGATGCTCGAGGTACCGGAGCATCCGCACGTTCTGAGGCGAGACGTCCAGTAGCTCGGCAACACGCCGGGAGCGCAACGAGGCCCCGTCAGTGAAGACCTCACCGTCGGGGGCCACGAGTACCGGCCTGCTGTCCAGCCGGCCGCTCACCAGGCGCCACCCGCCGCCAAGGCTCCGTGCTCTCACCGAAGGTGTCACTACCGCTCCTCATCCGCCACCGGTTCTCAATTCACATGGTACGTGAAACTAGCAAAAAGCGCAAGTGAGGCCGTACCGCCCGTATGCACGGTAGACTGTCTGGGAGACTGGCCGACGGGGGAGGGCGTACATGACCGACGAGCTCACCAACCGCCTGTACTACGGCGACAACCTCAACATCCTCCGGGACTACATCCCCGACGGATCGGTCGATCTCGTCTACCTCGATCCACCCTTCAACTCCAACCGCGACTACAACGTCATCTTCAAGGATGAGTCTGGTAACAAGAGCGACGCGCAGCTGGTCGCGTTCGAGGACACCTGGCACTGGGGACCGGATGCCGAGCGGCAGTATGAGTACCTGACGAACACGGCCGCCAACGGCGGGCGTGTCCCGGACTCGGTCTCGACGATCGTCGACGCGCTCCGGCACGGCATCGGCACGAACCAGATGATGGCGTACCTCACCGAAATGACCGTGCGGCTCGTGGAGCTCCACCGAGTACTCAAGCCCACCGGATCGCTCTACCTCCACTGCGACCCGACCGCAAGCCACTACTTAAAGGTGCTTCTTGATGCGATCTTCGGAGCCAAGTCCTTCCGGAACGAGATTGTCTGGTGCTACACCGGACCAGGGTCGCCTGGGCAACGACAGTTCAGCCGTAAACACGACACGATCTTCTGGTACTCGAAGTCCGATACGTGGACCTTCAACGCCGATGACGTGCGTATCCCTCATGACGCGAAGACGAAGGAAAACTACAAGGAGGGTTTGACTGGTTCGGGGTTTGTCGGAGCAGAACACTTGATTCATGAAAGAGGGAAGGTCCCCGAAGACTACTGGCAGATCGCCATAGCGCCCCGCGGTAAAGAGTACTTGGGGTGGCCGACACAGAAGCCCCTGAAGCTCCTTCAGCGCATCATCGAGGCCTCATCGAACCCTGGCGATGTGGTCCTCGATCCGTTCTGCGGGTGTGGGACCGCGCTCGTCGCTGCCGAGAAACTCGGCCGGCGCTGGATCGGAATTGATGTGACCTACCTCTCGATCGGAGTCATGAAGGCTCGTCTCCTAGACACCTTCGGTCTTGATGATGTCGAAGTCGTCGGACAACCAACCGAAGTAATCGGAGCCAAAGCACTCGCTGAGGATCCGCGGGATGGACGTTATCAGTTCCAGTGGTGGGCGCTTTCACTCGTCGGAGCGCAGCCTGTCGGCGGTCAGAAGAAGAAGGGCGCCGATGCCGGTATCGACGGTGTGATCGGGTTCACCGATGCCGGCGGGAAGCGCGAGCGGGTGATCGTGAGCGTGAAGAGCGGGGGAGTAAACGCTTCGATGATCCGGGATCTGAAAGGTACCCTCGAGCGCGAGAAAGCCCCTTTAGGGCTCTTCATCACCCTCGAGGAACCGTCACGTCCGATGAGACAAGAAGCCGCAGAAGCGGGCTTCTGGCACTCGGAAGTGTGGAACCGCGACTACCCGAAGATCCAGATCCTCTCGATCAAGGACCTCCTCGAAGACGGCAAGAAGGCCGATCTTCCCGCCTTCGTCCATGAACCCTTTCAGAAGGCCACCAAGATCGAGCTCACGAGACACGATCAGAAGTCACTCTTCGACTCATAAAGGTCAAGAGCACGACCCGCCCACAACGCGAAGACCGTTCGGGGCCGTACGTATCAACAACTCTGATCGAAGACAGACTCTTTGCAGTCAAACGACTGCTTCCGTCCCCTCACCCGCGATGTGGACGGCTCGCTTTCTTTTATTCATCAAGCGGAAGGGCAAGAGCAAGGTCAAGAGCATCTCCGCCCCGTGAAAGTCACGGACGACAAGGGACACGCTCGGGGGGCGGAGACAGTGCGCCCCCTTTAGGCCCTTTGGGGGCCCAAAGAGAGCGCATGTGTCACGTCCGACGGAGGGTATCCGGGTACGCGGTCTTCATGCGGTGTGGGGGGATCCACACGGTTGTCCATTCCTGTCTCGACGTAACGACAGGGCGTGCCTATGTGCTGCCTGAGCCCACTAGGACAACCCCCCTCCCAACCCGGCAGGAGCGCACCGGATCAGGACAGCGAAGGGGCAAAACGCCTGTTATTGGACTCCTGATCAACATCCGTGTGTCTGAACACGGCGCGAAGGCACGATGGCCTTGTCTTAGGAGTCCTCAAGACTACATAGGAGAGCAGCAGCGGTCCCGCGTATCGTGTGGTGTGCCCGTCACATCTAGGAACGGCCCCGGAGTCGGCCTCCGGGCGATCTCAACCTGTATGTCGATATGTGTCTACGCTCCGGGATACGCCGAGGCTGCAATGCCGACCGTGCGCGACATGTGGAACTCGTGTCGTCTTTGCTCGTTCACGGTGGCACGCACGAAGGCCCAACGAAGGGCTCCAGGAGGGGTGGTGGGTGCGCCAAAACCTGTGGTACTTGACGTTTTGGGCCATACTCACCTAAGATATGGGTACATCGGCTCCTGAACCGAAACTCATATCTTTCCTGAAACGAACCGCCCTGCAAGGCGGTTCTTTCGTTATGTTCAGCGGATCGAGAAGACCCACCTGCCTACCTGCGAGCCGGGCAACACCCCCCTTCGATTACAAACACCATATAGCGCACCCGGAAAGCGGGCAAGCACCAAGATACAGGGGTTGTCACCGAAAGGGTGGTGAGAGAGCTCATCGGTCGGACCGCGCTTCGTAGGCCGCCCGGGCGGCCTCTGCGACCCGGTCTGCGGCCTCACGGCCGAGCGTGGCGACGGCGCGGTCGTACATGCTCGCGGGCTTGGGAGTGAACGGCACGAGCTCGCCGTCGACCGACTCGTAGACGCGATAAGCCGACCGCGTGTCGGCCTCCGCAGACAGGCCTCTTGAGATCCGACCAGAGAGAGCGTCTTGTGACTCACGAGACATATACAAACGGGCCGGAACGGCCCCGTCGAGCATCGCGCCCAAAGGCCGGACCGGCTTGCCGAGCTCGATTGCTCGCTCGATCTCCGCGCGGGTCCCGGTCGAGTGCTCCCAGCCCGGCAGCACCGCGATAGCGTCGCAGCGCTCCATGAGGTTCATCGTCGCGCTCACCCACCGGGGATCGTCGAACTCACCGCGCCCGTCGATGCGAGACTGCGTGTGCGGGACCACCACATCGTAGCCCTGGCGCATGAGTGCGCACCCGCCGAGCTCAGCGGTCTCGATGTTCTCGCGGATCCCCGCGGCGTCCGGGGCCTTGTAGGGGCCGGCCACGTACACGACCTCACGCTGGTGGGGGAGCGCGGCATCACGATCGACCACGCCGAGCGCCATGCGCCCCGCACCCTCGAACGTGTAGCCCTCGTCCGCGATCGCCTGGAAGGCGTCGCGAGAGGGGAGACGCCGGGCATCGACCTCGGCCCGGTACGCCTCGATCGCACCGAAGGGGCTGCGTGCCGGGACCATCATCGGGACGTCATCGGGTCCAGCGACCGCCCAGACGCCGCGTGTGACCTCCGCGGCGGCGACGGCGGTGTGGGCATCGGTAGGTCCGGTGAACGCGAACTGGAGAGCGTCACTCGCGCGCAGCAGCGGCGCGAAGAGCGCGGTGTGGTGCTCCAAGAACTCACGTGAGACCGGCCACACATCGACCTCGGCCGGCTCGAGCTCCGGAGCGACGACGCGCACCGGCTCGCGCCCGAGCAGCGCATCGACCTCTTGGCCGGTGAGCAAGGGAAGATCCCGCCGCGCCTCGAGGCCGAACCCACCCTCGAGCTCGCCGCGCGTGGTGCGTACGCCGCTTTCCGCAGCGAAGCTGTAGACGTACGCGGATTCGTCGCCGACGATGAGGCCGGTCACGACTGCGCGCGTGGGCCGGTAGCGTCCCGGGTCGCGCGTCGGGGTGACGGTCAAGAAATACGCCGCATTAGCCGAGTCTATCGAAGCGACGTAGTCTGTGAGGGGAGATTCGGGGGCCGCGCCTTCGAGCGCGGAACGTTCTACGCCGAAGACGAGCTCGCCGGGGAAGCGTGAATCGCGGCCCTCTGTATGCTCGATCTCGATGAACATACGCCCTCCCCTCCGGAGTAGCACATTCCCACGGCACATAGTATCATATTGAAAAGCGACAATGACGCGGGCGGGGGGCAGTGACAATGCAGGACCGATACCACATGACGCGGGAAGAGAGCGTCTTCCTCGCGCGCAAGCTGCTCGCGCAACAGGTGTGGCGAGGCGCGCGCCTGGAGGGCTGCAACGTCACGTTCCCTGATACGCAGTCGATCCTAGACGGTGCCGTGCCCGCCGGCCTTACGACTGACGACGTCGCCGTCGTGCTCAATCTCCGCGAAGCCTGGCGGTATCTCCTGTCTGCACTCGATGAGCCGTTCGGCCCGGAGCTCGTGCGGGGGATCAACGCCCGCGTGGCGCACGGCCTGAGTCTCGCGCCGGGACAGTGGCGCGACGGTGCGATCGGGATCTCGGGGACGGTTTGGCGGCCGGCCCCACCCGCCACCCGCACGATCGAGGAGGTCTTCGCACTCGCCGGCCCTGCGACCGAACGGGCGATCACGTTCGCCACCCGTGCGATGCGAGCGCAGCTGTTCTGGGACGGCAACAAGCGGACTGCGCTTCTGGCAGCGAATCATCTGCTGCTCTCCTCCGGCGCCGGGATGCTCTCGATCCCGGAGCAAGCGATCCCCGCGTTCAACCGCGAGCTCACCGCGTTCTACAACACCGGCGACGCCGCGCCTTTGGCGGCGTGGCTCTACTCGAGCGCGCTCACCGGGCTCGACCGCCCGAGAGAGCGCGAAAGATGAGCGGCGCGGGGAAGATCAGACGGACCGCGATCCGAGTAGCCGGGCTCGCGCTTGCCGCGGCTGCCCTACCGCGCGCGGTCTCACTCATGTACTACCTCAAGAACACGCCGCCCGCCGGACTCGCCGCGCCATTCGTGGCGTGGTGGCGCGCGCCGTTTCTCGACGCCTGGAAGATCGCCCTGACCGACGAGCGCCTGCGCATCGTCACCCTGGTGGCGATGGTCGTGGCCGCGATCGTGGCCTGGTTCGCCGGGTCCCCGATGCTGCTGAGTCGGCAGAAGGTCGGCGCGGGCAAGTACGGCCCGCCGTCTGCCGGTGCGAGCGAGTACGGATCCGCGCGCTTCCAGACAGACAAGGAACGCCGGGACTCGGTGACGGTGTGGGACCCGGCGGCCGGGGATCCCCCCGCCGGCGGGGTGGTGCTCGGCGTGGAGCGCGACGCCGGCCGGGAGCGGTACTGCCTGGCGACCGATGACACCCACACGCTCATCCTCGGCACCACCGGCTCCGGGAAGACACGGCGCACGATCTTTCAGACGATCTACGCGTGCGGCCGCTCGGGCGACTCGATGGTGCTGGCCGACCCCAAGGGCGAGCTCTACTTGTCCTGCAAACCGTACCTCGAGGCGCGCGGCTACGACGTGGTGGCCATGAACTTCCGCGATCCCGCGAAGTCCCATGCGTGGAACCCGCTTCACAAGGTCGTGGACGCCGCGCTTGCGGGCGACACGGCGACCGCGTCTCTCACCGCGCAGGAGATCGCCACGGCGCTCGTGGCCGCCTCGCAACCGAAGACGAGCGATTCGTTCTGGACGACGACTGCCGCCGGCGCGATCACGGCGGTCTCACTCTACGTCGCGCTCGAAGCCCCAAGAGACGCCGAGAAGCACCTGTACGGCGTGTACACGATGCTCGGCCGGCTCGGCCGTCCCGTCGCCGACCCGGAGTCGCCGCTACGTGACCGGATCCCGCTCACCGATCTCATGGATACCCTGCCGACGACACACCCTGCCGCGGCCGCGTGGCTCACCGCCGGCATCGCGAGCGAACGCACGCAGGCCTCGATCTTCACGTCCGCGCTCGCCTCACTCCAGATCTTCGCGGACCCCAACATCGCGGCTGTGACCGGCGGGGCCGGTGCCCGGCCGCGTCACGATATGCGGGCGGTGGCCGACCGGCCCACCGCCGTCTTCCTCGTGATCCCCGACGAGCGCGAGGTCTACAACGTGCTCGCATCGATCTACGTCCGCCAGCTCTACCAGACGCTCATCGAGGTCGCCAACGAACGCGGCGGGCGTCTCGAGCGCCGCGTGAGCTTCATCCTGGACGAGTTCGGTAACATCCCCGCGATACCCGGTTTCGCGCAGATGCTGACCGTCGCCCGTGGCCGTGGCATCCGCTTCATCCTCGCGATCCAGGGCATCGACCAGATCGAAGCGCTCTACCAAAAGGGCTCCGGGACGATCCTCGGAAACTGCCACACATGGATCTACCTCTCGACGTCACACCCCCCGACAGCGGAAATGCTCGAGAAGATGCTCGGCCGCTACACGATCCAGACGACGAGCGGCGGCGTCTCCCAGCGGGTGGACCTGCTCTCCCCACTGGACCCGAACAGGGGCGCTTCATCCTCGCGCAATGAATCTCTCGCCGGCCGGCCCCTGCTCATGGCAGACGAGATCCGCCGGTGGGATCCGGTCGATGGCGCGATCGTGATCCGCACCCGGCAACTCCCCGCCGTGTTCCCCGCGCCGGATCTCTCGCTTCTGCGGGCGAACAAGGATCTCGGGCTCTCCGACCCCCGCACCACGGCGACCATACTGCGAGACCGGGAGGCGGCCGTCCCGCGCTATCCGCTCGAGCTCCCGCCGGTGTGGCTCCCTGTGAAGAAGAGAGACCAGAAGGAGGACAGGTCACGGACAAGGTCCGTGTAGAGACCAGTCGAGCGCGCGGGACAGCCGCGAGCCGAAGAGAAGGAAGGTAGAGAAGATGCGCAGAATCTCGAAGACCGCACTGGTGACCGCGATCGCAACCGGCTGGCCGGCCGCGGCGTACGCGCAAAGCCTCGAGGGTACCAAGCTCGTCACCGGCACCAAGGCGCTGATCCAGGACGCGACCACGATCATCACCGGCATGCTCGCGATCATCGCGACGATCGTGATGCTGTGGCTCTTCGTCCGCAGCATGCTCGCGGGCGACGAACACGAGAAAGCGGCGCTCAACCGCAAGCTCAAAGGAGCTGCCGTGATCTTCGCGGTCGCGCTCTCCGTCTCCGGACTGCTGACGGCAGTCGCGAGCTATTTCCAGTAGACAGGCCGAGACGGGCTGAGAACAGACGGGAGCCGTCGCTGTGAACGTCATTACTGAGTGGGCCCTGCAACTCCTCGCCGATCTCCTCGGCGGGTTCGTGCAGGCCTTCACCCCGCTCCTCACCGCCATCGCTGACTTCTCGATCGGCGTCTTGGAGTGGGAGCCGATCACCCGCTCCATCGTCTACGTGCAGATCTTCGCCACGGCCGCGCTCATCCTGATGATGCTGTATAAAGGCGTGATGATGTACGGCGCTGGCGTCGAAGACGAGGTCCCGCTGTCGAGTTTCGTGATCCGGGGAGCGACGGCCACCGCAGCTATCTGGGCGATCCCGATCCTCGTGCGGCAGGCGATCGCCGTGGGTGCGGCCATGACGGCCGACCTGATGAACGTGAATCCTACAGTCACGGTAGGTTCACAGGAAGTCGCCAGTGCGCTCAATTGGTTTAAGACACAAGGCCTCGCCTCGATGAGTGGAGGAATCTACGCGAATCAGGTGACGGTATGGTCGACCGTCTTCCTCACGATCGTCGTGGTGATGATGGGCGTCGTCGTCTTCCAGGTCGCGAAGCGTTCCATCGAGCTCGCGCTGATGTGCGTCGCCGGCCCGGTCTTCGCCGTCAACTACGCAAGCGCGGACCGCTCGATGTGGAGCGCGTGGGTGCGCAACCTGCTCCTGTTGACCTTCACGCAAGTCCTCCAGGTCTTCCTGCTCCGACTCTGCCTGTGGGCGTTCTTCAATCAGATGTTCACAGCCTCGTCCACCCCGCCGTCATGGATGCCGGGGCTCCAGCCGATCGGCCAGTTCATCCTGCTGCTGGCGCTTCTGGCCGTCACGATGAAGGCGCCGCGCTTCTTCGCATCGATCATGCACCAGGGCCAGTCGACCGGGACCGGACAGGTGCTCACGCACGCCGCTGCGACGGCGGTCCAGGTCGCGGCGGGGCGGTAGCGATGCAAGCGGTCGCACTCATCAACAAGATGGCCGCGGTCGTCTTGAGCCTCGCGACGGCAGTACTCGTCGCCCGGGCCGTCTGGACAGGCATCGAGATCCTTGGCGACACCGACGGCAGCGACACGCCACGGCTCAAGCGGAGGCTCGGCCGCACGCTCGCCGCCGCTGCGGTGCTCGTGTCGCTCACCGGGCTGATCATGGCGATCGCGCGGTACTACGGCTACACCACCAGCTGGTAGGAGGAACCTTTGGACGACCAGACGTACATCATCCCCGGTCGCGAGGCGATGGGCAGACAGCTCCTGCCGGGCATCGGGGCGCGTGAGCGCCCGTACATCTACGTCGCCGCCGGCGTCGCCGTCGTGCTTCTCGTGTTGCTCTTGCCGGTAGCGATCCCGCTCGCGTTCGGCTCCGCCGCTCTCGTCATCTTCGCGACCTGGGCGACGGTCACGAAGAACAACGGAACATCCGTTCTCGATTTCATCCGCCGCCTGCGGGCGTTCAACACGCGCCCGCGGCGCTACATCTACACGAGCAAGGAGCTCTGAGTCATGGCGAAGACGAAGACGACACCCGCTGCCGCTACCGTACCGGCGATCCCGTCGGTCGCCGACTGGCTACCGGTCGAGGACGTGCGAGACGATCACATAGAGCTCACCGGCGGGACGCTCACCGCACTCCTGCGCGTGAGCCCGTCAGACCTCGCGCTCCTCGGAGACGCCGACCGCAAGCGCCTCATCACGGCGTACCAGGAGGCGTATAACGCCGAGCAGGGTGGCTTCTCACTCGTGATCATGCCGCGGACAGCGGATATGGAGCGGTACATGATGCGTCTCGAGAACCGCCTGACGGGAGAGACCGACCCCAAGAAGCGACTCGTCCTGAAGAGCGCTATGAACGAGGCGACTCGCCTCGTGCGTGAGGGCGCGTGCGTGGAGCGGCAGTACTACCTCGTGATCTCCGAACCCCCCGCCGCAGACGGTCACGCGCTTTCCCGTCTGCGCGAGCGCGCAGCGCACTTCGCCGAGCGCCTGGCCGGCGGGGGAGTGGACGCGCGCCTATGCGCCTACGACGAGCTCCACCGCGCGCTGATGCTCTACGCGATGCCACGGCAGGCGGCCATGCTGCCCTCCGCGCTCGAGCTCTCGATCGCGCCCATGCTTGAGGAGGTCTGAGTGATGGCGAAGAAGACGGCAGACGCGCAGGTTACGCGCAAGAGCCGCGTGATCGAATCGATCGCGCCCTCCGGCGTGGAGTTCTTCCGGACGAACCTCCAGTGGGGGGAGTACGTCGCCACGGTCCTCGCGGTCACCAGCTACCCGCCCAAGGTGCCGGCGGGGTGGCTCTCGCGCCTCTCGACGCTCGACGGCGTCGTGGTCAACGTCCACGCCGCGCCGTACAACCCGGCCGAGCTCATCGACAACCTCAACAAGTCGATCGTGCAATGGGCGACCGAGGCCGAGACAGACCGCAAGGACGCCCTCTCGGCCATGCGCGCCCGGCGTGCGCTGGATGAGGCGCAAGCACTCATGCACCGGCTCGACGCCGAGCGCGAGACGGTGTTCCGCACGACGCTCACGATCCTCGTCTACGCCGCGAACGACCGCGAGCTCGAGTACCGCACGAACCAGGTGATCGGCGCACTCGCCGGCCAGCAGCTCACCGCGCGCAAGCTCGCGTTTCTGCAAGAGGGCGGCGTTCTGCACACCGGACCCTACGGCTACAGCGATCCGGCTGTGAGCGACTTCGCAGGCAAGGTCATCCCCGCCTCCACGCTCGCCGGCGGATTGCCGTTCGTGAACTCCGGGATCAACGATGATGAGGGTTTGGCTCTCGGCCGCGACGGCATGGGCGGAGTGGTGATCCTCGATCTGTGGAAGCGGGGAGGGGACCGCACCAACTCCAACTGGACCGTGCTCGGCGCGCCGGGCATGGGCAAGTCCACCGCCGTCAAGAAGATCCTGCTGAACGAATGGGCTACCGGCACGAAGGTCATCGTCATCGACCCGGAGCGCGAGTACCGCGATATGTGCCTCGCGCTCGGCGGCCAATGGGTCAACGCGGGTGGCGGACAGACGATCATCAACCCGCTTGAGATCGCGGACGCTCTTGCCGGCGACGACGAGGATGAGGGCAAGTCTTCGGCGCTCGCGCGGCAGATCCAGATGTTCCGCACGTTCATCAAGCTTGCCGTCCAGGACCTCTCAGGCCTCGCGATGGCGGAGCTCGAGGCGGCGCTCGAGGCGGTCTACCGTGCCCGGGGGATCACGTGGGACACGGACCCGGCATCACTCAACCCGGAAGACTACCCCACGATGTACGACCTCTACGAGCTCGTGGGCGCAGCGGCCGAGGCGGAGGGCGAGCCCGGCCGACGGGCGACACTGACCGAGCTCCGGGCGCTCCTGCGCTCCGCGGGCGAGGGGGCCGGCGCGGTCCTGTGGAACGGACACACGAACGTGCGCCTCGAGGCGGACTTCGTGGTACTCGACACCCACGAACTCCAGGAGGCAGACGAGGCCACGCGCCGCGCGCAATACTTCAACTTGCTCACCACCGCCTGGCGGCAGGTGCAGGAGAACCGCCCAGCACACGAGGCGACCGGCCAGACGATCATGCTCGCCGTCGACGAGGCCTATCTGCTCGTCGATCCGGCCGTCCCGCAGGCCCTCGAGACGATGCGGAACTTCTCCAAGAGGATCCGCAAGTACGGCGGGGGCCTGATCGTGATCTCGCACAACGCCGGTGACTTCCTGGATCCCGAGGTCAAGCGCAGCGGTCAGTCGCTCATGAACGACTCGTGCTTCAAGATCATCTTCGGTGCGGACGGCAAGAACCTCGAGGAGATCCGTGCGCTCTACGGTCTCTCCGAAGGCGAAGCCGACCTGCTCGCCGCCAAGCAGCGCGCTCGCGCCTGGCTGAAAGTGGGCTCGCGTTCCACCGAAGTACGCGTGACGGTCACCGACGCGGAGCTCGGCATCTTCGGCGGCGGGGGAGGCCGGTAGCGGTGGCCGCGCCTGTCGGAGCTGCCGCCCTCGCTATCCTCAAGCGCGTAGCCGTCTCGCTCGGCATACGCGCGGCCTCCGACCCGGAGAAGACGGCCGGCTGCGCCTTCCAGGTCGCGGGCGTGGTTGCCGGCGTTCTGGTGATAGGGGCACTGCTCCTCGGGGCGCTCGCCTCAGCCGTCCCGAGTGTCGTCTTCGGCGGCGCCGGACGGCCCGATATGCCCGCGGTGATCTCTGATTATCTGGATATGGCGAGCCGGATCGGCAACAGCGTCGCCGGGACCGCGCAGGACAAGGCCGACGCTGCCGCCAAGAACGGGGAACTCACCGACATACAGGTGAGCGCGCCGGACTGGCGCTATCTGATCGCGATCGCCGCCGTCCAGTGCGATCAGGACTTCGACCGTGCGGACCTGAAAGCCGTCGAGCGCGCGGTCCTCGCGCACGTGACCTATGACGTGACGCGGGTCTCCACGACGCCGACCGAGACGGTGGTGGTCTCGGCCGAGTACGCGGACGTGGGCACGGTCGCACTCGATTTCCCCCTCCCGTCTGGTGCGATGTTCGCGGGACGCGAGAACGAGGCGGCCGAGATCTACGTGAGCTCGCTCGCGTCCGTGAACGAAGAGGGGCGCTACGACCCGTTCGCCGCCGCAGCCTCGAGCGCAGGCGGCGGCGTCGGGATGACTCCGGAGATCGCCGCAAAGCTCAAGCAGAGCGGCGTGGTGATCGAACCGGGTTCGCCGGTCGAGACGGCCTTGTCCTACCTCGGCACCCCGTACCATTGGGGCGCGACGGGCAAGTGTCCGATGGACGGGGCACACGGGACCGCGAACCATCCCGGAGCGCTCCCCAACTGCTTCGACTGTTCCGGGCTGATGATCCGCGTCTACACGCAGCACGGCCTCCAGCCGCCGCGTGTCTCGAAGGATCAGGCGAAGTGGGGAACGCCGGTGACCGCCGCGCAGCTCCAGCCCGGCGACCTCGTGTTCTTCGGCGATCCCACGGTCTACCATGTGGGCATGTACATCGGTGGAGGCTACTACGTGCACGCACCGAAGACGCATGACGTCGTGAAGATCTCGCTGCTCGCCAACCGCAAGGACTTCGTCGCGGCTCGGCACTGGGATTGGGACTACAGGACAGCACCCGTCTGGAACCCGCGAACCGACCCGCATATGACTACCCCGCAATGAGAGGGCCCCGATGACCAACGACCGTACGACCAAGAGCTCCCCTGAGCGCGTAGCGAAGAACACGCAAGCTGCACGCCTCGCCCGCGGCTGGAGCCTCCCCGAGCTCACCCGCCGTGCGGGGATAGCCCAAGTGACGCTCTACGAGTTCGAGCAAGGGCGCCGCACGCCACGCCTCGACACTCTGTACAAGATCGCCGAGGCCCTGGGGGTGAAGGACGCCACCCTCATGCACGGCACTGAGGCCGATGTACGCCGCGAGACGCTGGCCCACGAGCTCGGTAGTCAGTGGGAGACACTGCCGGAAGACCTCCAGCGCGAGATCCTGGCGCTTCTACTGCCGGGCGCTCTTCCGGGAGCGGACGTCGGCGACGTGAGACAGGCGTTCAACGACGCGCCGCTCAAAGCCCGGACGACGGCGATCGCAACACTCAGAACCTGGGCCGCAGACCCTACCTAGACCCCTCCTGCGGTGCTCAAAGGGCCTTAGAACGCAGCAAGAGCGGTCGGTTTTCAGGGATGAACGGCACCACCCCTTCGAGGTCTCCGAAGGGGTGTTTTGCTGCCTAGTCCTGGCCCACAAACGGGTGTCTGTGACGCCGCCCCGAGCGCCGACAAGGCGATTCGGCGCTCATGCCCCGGCGTGCGGCCCATAAACGTGGCCCGTTCAGGTCAGTGGCCCAAAACGAGCCTTGTACCTTTGTGGGCCACCCCGTATCATGGGCTTAGGGAACCGAACGGAAGGCGGCTGACCGTGGGCAAAGGGCTGGATCTCGTGAAGCTCTACCCGGATCTCTTCGAGGGCTTGGACGAGGAGACGATCGACGGGATCACCGCGGCGTGCGCGAACAGTTGGCTAGAGGGCTGGAAACCGAATCGTGAAGACGTGGCCGATCTCGTCGCCTGGGAGAAGGGCGAGATCGACGACGATGAGTACGATCGGCGGAACCTCGAGCGCGCTCACCGACGGGCAGGAAGAGTCCAGTGAGCGACGAGCGAGCGCGCTGGGATGCCTACCTGTGGGGGCCCGGCGGGTGGGTGCTGCGGAACAAGTGGGGTATCCGGGACCAACTCACACTTGATCTGGCCGAGCACGGCGAAACGAAGAGGCGCGAACGCGAGATCGCGCGCGGCAAGGTAGAGATCCCGCGCACGTACGACGGCGCGCACCTGCGCGCGATCCACGCGCACCTGTTCGGCAACGTCTACGAGTGGGCCGGCGAGTACCGCACGGTGGGCATGCAGAAGGGCGCGAGCCCGGAGAGCGCGTTCGCGCCGCCTGAGCACATCGGCCGCTACGTCGGCTATGCCCGGCGGGTCGTCGAAGAGACCGACTGGGCGTCCCTCGACCCGGAGGCCTTCGCGGATACGAGCGCCCGCGTCTTCGCCTACATCAACCACGCTCACCCGTTCCGCGAGGGTAACGGACGCACGTCACGGATCTTCATGGAGCACGTCTCGGAGCGCACCTCATACCGCTTCCGCTTCGAGAAGCTCGACCCTGAGACCTGGAACATGGCCTCACGGCTCTCTGGGCCGGCCGACCCGTTCGGAGAGCCGGACCCCCGGCCACTCGAATCCGTCTTCCGCAAGGCGACGCAGGAGCTCTCCGTGAGTCCGGCCAAGGCCTTCGGGCGGGACGCCGAGACGCTGCGCGCGTTGTGGGCTCGCGGCCGGGGGCGCTAGTGAGCGCGCTCGTAGGCTACGCGCGCGTCTCCACCCGCGATCAGGATCCGGGGATGCAGACCGACGCGTTGCACGCCGCAGGAGCGGTCCGGGTCTTCACCGACCGCGGTGAATCGAGTCGCAGGAAGGACCGCCCGCAGTGGCGCGCGTGTCTGGACTACCTACGCCCCGGCGATACGCTCCTCGTCTACCGGCTCGACCGGATCGCCGGATCCGAGAAGCACCTGATCGAGATCCTGAACGAGCTCGGCGAGCGAGGGATCAACATCCGTTCGCTCACTGAGCCTGAGATCGACACGACGACGCCCATGGGACGGGCGCTCTTCGGGATCGTGGCCGTCTTCGCGCAGCTGCGCGTGGACACGATCCGGCAGAACACGCTCGACGGGCTCGCCCGCGCGCGAGCGCAAGGACGGGTCGGCGGCCGACCCGTCGTGATGACACCGGAGCGGGTCGACCAGGCGCGGCGCATGAGTGCCGACGGGCTCGCCCAACGCGAGATCGCGCGGATCCTTGGCGTGTCCCGCTCGAGCGTGCAGCGCGCGCTTGCGAAGCCAGAGGACGGCTGACGGCTCAGCGATCGCGGCGATCCCGCTCGGCGAGCAGGGCGCGGAGTACCTCTTCTGCGGCGACGGTTGCGGCGGGAATGTCCTGATCGGCGGTCTGATCAGCAACCGCGGGGATGATCCGATCATAATCGTGCGCAAGGACCGCCCGCATCGCCACCGCGGGCGGAAGCTGAAGCTCCGGGTAGACACGCGCAAGCTCGGGATAGTGCGTCTTGATCCGAGCTGCCGCTTCGCCGAAGTTCTGTATCGCACGCTCGAGCGCCAGTCGGCCGACCCGCCCCGAAAGCGGGTCGGCGTCCGCCGCTAGCGTCCACGAGCGGACGTTGGTGACCTCGTGGCCACACTGGACATACGCTTCGAGCGCTTCGATGGCGCCGGCGGGTTCACGCGTCACAATGGCACCCCGTCGCGCTCGATCGCTCGGCGCAAGGACTCGCGCGAGATATGCGCACGATCGACCACGTCCACGCCTCGGCCGAGGACCTCGGAGAGCTCATGCACGGCCGCACCTATACCGAAGAGGCCCACGCCCTCCGGGTAGACCGCTGCGAGATCGAGATCGCTTTCAGGCGTGTCCTCGCCACGAGCGACCGATCCGAAGACGAGCACGTCAGTGAAGCCGCGAGACTCGAGGATCTCGCGCAGTGCGTTCCGGTGACGCGCCAGAAGGACGGATGGGCGCTCCGGCTCAAGCGCGAGGACCGGCGTCCGGTCAAGCACGGCCGCAGCACGCGCGAGCGTGTCTAATGTCACACGCGTCTCGGCCGGGTCGAGCACGCGGCCGACGGTCGCGCGATCGGTACCCATGCGCCGGGCGAGCTCGGTACGAGTGATGCCGCGTGTGGCCATCGCCTCGCTGAGCTCTCGTGAGAACGCGGCCTTATCGAGCGTGGTCTGCATGAGAGGACCTCCTGTGCCCGAGTGTAGCATATATACTACACTCGTGACACGCACCCCCTAGACGTTGGGGGCTGCAAGCATGATGCTCTACAAAGGGGTCATGATGTACCTGACACGCACCCCTTAGACGTGGGGGGCTGCAAGCTGAGACTCACGCGCAGACCAGAACCCGAGCCTTCTTGCCGCTTCCTGCTGCTGGCCGGATCCGTTCCCGGCTCACTTCACAGGCGCTACGGGCCTGCCCGGCCCTGAGGACGTTCAGCGCACCGACGTGATCGGCGTTGGCTGCATGACCACACGACACACACGCGAAGACAGCCTGCGATCTGCGGTTCTCGGCCGAGACGTGTCCGCAGGCAGGACACGTCCGGCTCGTGTTGGCGGCGGGAACGGCGACGAGCGTGCCGCCGGCCCACGCGCACTTGTACTCGAGCTGACGGCGGAACTCGCCCCAACCCTGATCGAGGATCGCGCGGTTAAGACCGCTCTTCGCGGCCACGTTCGTGCCGGGTNNCGCGTAGGTCCTCCACGACCACGAGCGCGTGGTTCTTGCTGATCTCGTGGGACAGCTTGTGGAGGTAATCACTACGCCTGTCGGCGATGCGCGCCTGGATCCGCGCGACACGGGCTTTCGCCTTCGCGCGGTTCTTGCTCCCCGGCTTCTTGCGCGCGAGTGAGCGCTGCGCTTCCGCGAGCGCCTCGGCGTCGCGCCGGGCGGGCGCGAGGGCCGGGATGTGGGTGCCGTCGGAGAGCGTGGCGAAGTGCGCCACGCCGAGATCGATACCGACGGCGCGTGCCGGATGCGGGTGCACCGGCTCGGGCACCTCGCGCTCGGTCTGGATCGAGACGTACCACGTGCCGGCACGCAGGGAGACCGTGACGTTCTTCGGAGTCCCTTCGACGACGCGGCTCTTGCGGTAGCGGAGCCACCCGATCCCGGTGAGCCGGATCCGCGCGTTACCCTGGTCGAGCGTCGTGAGATTCTCACCGGAGAGCCGGAAGGCGTCGTGCTGCCCGCGCTTCTTGAAACGCGGTCGATCGGCCCGGCCGCCGAAGAGGTTGTCGTACCCGCGCGTGAGGTCTTTCAGCGCCGCTTCCTGCGCCTTGCGCGGATACTCGGCGAGCCACGGACAGGCGGGGTCCGCGCGCCACGCGGTGAGCTCGCGGGAGAGGTCGTAGTACGACAGGTGTGGCAGTCCGGTCTCGAACCGTTCGCGCTCGAGGGCGAGCGCCCGGTTGTAGACGTAGCGGCACGAGCCGGCCACCGCGCGCAGACGCGCCTCCTGCGCGGGCTTGAGCCGCAAGGCGAACCGGTATGCCTGGACGCGCTTCATGCCCCCACCCTACCGCGCGGGCCTGACATCAGAACTCGCTCACCACTCCGAACTCGTCCACCGAGAGGGTCTTGCGCCTCTCGCCGCCGGCGAGTGCGACGAGGATCCAGACGGGTAGCCACAGACCCCACGTGAAGATGCTGATGATCGCGTGTGTGAGGTGATCGACCGGCCGGCCGCTCACAAGGATCGCGGTCGTCGTGTCGCGGGACTCTACCCGCGCCCCCCGCTGGACGTACCAGGCGAGTACTTCGGCCAACCGCTCCCGGCGTTGGTCGAGCGTGAGCGTCCACGCCGCCACGCCGTGCGCATACCAGGCTTCGAGCTCCGGGGATGCGAAGCGCACGATCCCGGAGCGTACGTAGTCGATGAAGGCACGGAACTCGAAGACGGTGCCGTCCTCTAGCGTGAAGAAACCCGCGTCGTAGGTCACGGCATGGCCGTTGACGGTGCCGACGAAGAGCGGCGGCGTACGAGGTGCCGTGGCCCCAGAAACGACGATGGAGTCGTTCACCAGTCCTGCTCCCCACCCTCACCCTCTTTGATGGCCTGGATCACCCCGTTCACGGGATCATGCACGAACGTCCAGCGGTTCGGCGACTCCTGCCACCCCCAAAAAGAGAGCTGCCCGTTCGAGAACACCGCCGTGATCTGACCTTCAGGTGACGCCCCTATGATCACAGACTCGCTGACCCACGAGTTCCCTTCGCTATGGGGTAATGGCTGGACGCTCGCCGCGCTCGTGACGATCGGAATGTCCGGGAAGAGCGCTTGGACCTCCTCGATCGTCATACCCTTCACAAGCTTGTCGGCCTCTGCCTTCTCTATCACGCGGTACGTCGGCTTAGGGACGTAGCCGGCCGCGGCAGCGGCCTCTGGCGTGATCACATACTGCTCGCCTCCAACCTCGATCACGCTCGCCTCCGGATCAGCGATCGCATCGGCCACATCCGGAGCGTTCCCGCCGGTCGGGATGAGCAAGCCGAGCACGAGACCGACGATGAGCCCGCCGGGGCCGATCAACAGAGCGGTGCGCGTTTCCTTGGTCATGGAAGAGCCCCTTCTAGTCGTTCCACGTCGCCCAGACGCGGGAGGCCACATCGAGCAACCCCTGGTGTTCCTCGGCGGTCTGCGGCTGGTCGAACCACATCGCGATGGAGAACTCGTAGTCGGCCTCCCCCACCACGACGATCGGGGCAAGAGACGCCGCCCGGTCCTCGAGCGGCGGCGACACGCGCACCACGCAGCGCGGCCGATCGACGTGGATCAGGTAGCGATCCGGATCCGCGCCGTGTCCTTCGGCGCGCAACCAGGAGTCGCGCATTCCGGCCGCATACGCCGGATCGTCGGAGTAGTCCATCAGAGATCTCCTTCCAGTCCCCACAAACCGGCCTCGTTCGCGCGGGCCTGCCGCTCGGATTCGACGAACGTCTCGGCATACCTGACGTTCGGCGGGATCGTGAGCAGGACGGCATAGCCGTCCGCGAGCAGACGCGCGTTGAACATAGCATCGGACACCGACACGCCTGCGCCGGCCGGATCCTCAGTCCACACGTACGCGAGCAGCCGGCCGTACTTGTCCCGGAGCTCGGCATCGGTCTCGAGGTAGACGGTCGCACCATCGAGCGCCGCGCGGGTGTAGGCCTCGGCCTCGAGGCCATAGCGCTCGACGGGCTCGGAGACCTCCGGCGTGTCGATACCGATCAGACGCACACGCTCCTCGTTCCCGTCTGCGAGCGTGACGGCGATCGTGTCGCCGTCGATCACGTAGGCGACCGTCGCCGCCGTCACCGGCCCCCGCCCGGGTGTCTCGGTGACGGCATGGGCCTCGGGGGCGGATGCACCTGGAGGGGTGGTGCATCCGCCAAGAAGCGCCAACGCGGCGAGCAGCAGGCCTGCCCACAACGGGGATCCTCGGCGGAGCCGATCCGCCGCACCCGATGTGGACAGCCCCGACGCTCCGGGCTGTTGCGGGCCCTGCGCTCTGCTCACCTGAATCACGATCAGTCCACGAGCTCAGCGTGGATGAGCAGCTTGCCGTCTTCCACGTGATACGCACACGTGGAGAGCGTGAGCGTCCGTCCGTCCGGATCAGGCGTGAAGCCTGGATCGAGGATCGAGCGCCTCGAGAAGCGAGCGATGCGATCGTAGTAGGGACGCGTCACCGGGAACGTGAAGACGTCGTCCGCACCGTCGGCCAGACGAGCCGAGTAGACGAGCCACGTCCCGCCGTTGCCGGCGGCGTCGACGTACTGCACGTACGGATGCGCGGCCCAGAAGTCGGGGTCGCCGTAGGAAGCGAGGACGCCGAACATCGAGCCGTCCCGCATGTTGTGACCGTGAAGCAGCGTCATGCGCGAGCTGTCGCCCACGTATGCGGGCGAGCGGTAGTCGGCGAAGATCGCGCCGCGCGCGTCATCCTCGCCGTCTGCGGCGTGCGTGAGGTAGGTCACGTTGTCGGTGGTCTGCACCACGGGCTCGTGGAGGTCCGTGCCGGGGATGGAGATATAGCCGATCACGTCCGGGTTCGCACGCTTGGCGTCCTGGAGCTTCGCGAAGAGCTCGGCGTCCGAGAGGAGACCATGGGTCTCCCGGTCCTTCGCGGTAAGCTCGGCCCGGCCGTCGTCGCCGGTGCGCACGCGTAGCCAGTCGCCGGAGACCGTGCGCCGGTACCAGTAGGTGACGAGCAGCTTGCCGTCGATGAGCTCCGTGTACGGCGCGTAGTCGGCCGTCACGTACGCGAAGCCTTCGACGGGTTTCTTGTCGAGGCCTTCGGCCCGCACGCGAGGCATGTACTCGCTTCCGATCTCGGCGTTGTAGCCCCACGCCGGCGCGATCTCCGTGCCGTCCCAGACGTTCCGGTACCGCAGCATGACGCCGCCGTGTCCGATCGGGAGCACGTCGTCGCTCATAGTGAGCTCGATCACCGCTTCATCTTCGCGGATCTCGAAGTAGTGGCGCGTCGTGTCGAGCGCATGGCCGACAGGCGAGGTGGTCTCCACCGCGTAGTAGCAGCCGTACTCAAGGGGTTCGGAATGCGCGGTTCCGGCGGCGTCCGTGGTGAGCGTCGCGACCGGATCCGCGGGATCGGCGGCCGGGTCGAAGGACGCGGCGAGCGGTGATGTATCACACACACGGTAGAGCTCGTATGCGGCACCAGCGAGCAGCCGGGCGTCCTGGCCGCCGGAGCGCTTCTCGAGGCGCACGGTGCCTCGTACGCGCACATCGGTGCGCGAGATCTCAAGAACGACGGGGGTGGTGCGACCGATCGTGAACGCATACGGCGTGGGGTCGAGCACGTGTCCGAGTGGCGGAGTCGTCTCAATGAGCTCGTAGTTACCGAAAGCAAGCGGCTCACTCTCGGCGCTACCGTCGGATCCCGTTGTGAGTGTTGCGACGACACTACCCGCAGTCTCGCGGATCTGATAAACCGCACCGGCAAGGACTTCACCTGCCTCCCCTGTCTTGGTGACACGGACAGGCCGCAGCGCGCGCTCGTTCGTCACGCCGAGAAGAGCAGTCCGACCATCGAGAACAGTGACGGAGTGCTCCGTCACGTCAACGAGATAACCCTGCGGGGCGGTACGCTCGCGAACGGTCCAAGTGCCCGGAGCCAGACCGGTGAACGTCAGAT
>LSQX01223535.1_pt2 | contig 22225 bp, 18 predicted proteins | sample 654561 | NCBI WGS metagenome assembly LSQX01 (sample SAMN04489861, study PRJNA283612) | anaerobic digester metagenome | isolation source: 4 biogas reactors fed with cattle manure at either 37C or 55C with and... | place: Denmark: Kongens Lyngby | collected 2014
CCCTTATATAGCACCATGCACCAATCACCAGAGAAGTAAGCTAAAACCTGCACTTGGGTGTTTGAATCGAGCTTGCAGATAATCGAGAATGCAACCGAGGGACCCATTCTGAAATTCACTGCCGATTGCGTAGTAGTATTTATGCTTTGCCAATTATCAGTAACCAATAGCGGCGAAAGGTCTCCACTGTCAGTAATAGCAACGTATTCGCAAATTGCATAGCCAGTTACTCCGTTGAAAAGTATGAAGTACCAATCTTTATATACACCGATAACCGAAAACGTATCGTTCTTTGAAAGCTGCCCTAACACGGTTGACGAGGTGTTTGGGAACTGTCGTAAGTTCAAGGTGTTTGCTGTGCATCTGCCCTGTGTTAACGCTATGCCCACTAAATCCTGTGGTTGTTCTACCACTGCCGTTACATACTGCGAATAAACGTAGCCGTAGTTGTTTTTGTAGGTTATGCCATACCAATCACCAATAATCGAATAGATTGTTACAGGTGCATCGATTGGGAAAACCGCAATTATATCTGATGAGGTACTTGGTTGCGTGCGGAACTTTACTTCCCTTGCGTTGATAGTGCCTGTACCTAAGGCTGTTGGCAAAAACTCAACCGTTGTGCTGGGGCATAGGGGTTCGTAGCTGTTTATAACTACGCTACTTTCAAAAATATAGCCTGCCATGCCGCTATACATTACATAATACCAGCCATTGCTTAGTGCAAGAATATCTATCGCCGAATCGGCTTCCAACGATTTCAAAACGCTTGAATTATTAGCAGGATAGCTATATAAATCGACCGCAAAAAGCATTTTACCCGATGCAAGCACAGGGTCTGACGATGGCTCATAATCGCAAGTTTTTGTTATTGTTACATAAGGGCTGAAAACATAGCCGTACGTAAAGCCATACTGCACAAAGTACCAATCGTTGCTTGCGCCAGCTTTATCCCAAACATAAATTGGGGTATCTTTTTCAAGTTTGCCTATAGCAATAGATTGCGTGTTTGGCTCGCTTCTGAAGTTAACTCCGGATGCGTTTATTTTTCCTTCCATATATGAATCGTAAGCAGGTTTTGGGCTTTCATCCTCTATGCCTACATATTGCGAACTGATATAGCCGAACAAATCGCCTACCTTTACACGATACCATGAGGGGTTTGACATATCTAAAATATCAAGTTTTGTGCCTTGTTCGAGCTTCGCAATTATTATAAATTTCGTAGACGGGCCTGAACGCATATTTACCTGTGAGCCAGTTACATAGCCCTTTTCGATTACTTCGTAGCGTGGTTGAAGTATGGGCGTGTTCCCGGGGAAACTCAAACTCGGAGATGTTGTTTTTCCCTTCTTTGCAGGCTTCGTTTCGCCACCGATTTTTATTGCACCGCTTGAAGCGTCCTCGGTTACTGGGGGAAGCGGCTTAGGAGGTTCAATGGTTGGAACATCTGTTGGAACTTGAATATCCATCAAAGACATTTCAGCTGTTGGGAAATAAAACTGCAAAATATCCTTGAAGGTATGACCGTCTAATGCACGTGCTTGCGCTCCCCTTTGGGAAAGCCCTACTCCATGACCCCATCTAACATGATAGATATTGTACTTATCACCTATTTTTTCGCCCCAATAAACGGATAGTGAGCTGTCTTTGAAGACACCGTAAGATAATAGCTTTGAAACAGGAAAAATCAATTCAAGGCTTATTAATTCTTCAGGCTCGGCGCTCATTTTCGCAACAAATTTTACCGTAACATTAGTCATATTGCGTTGAAGGTTACTGAATTTCGGGGTGTGTAGGAAAATATCATCAATGCTTGTAATGTCAACGGGTTCCGTTCCTAAAAGCGTTTTTGTCATGTCTTTTAGCATGAGTTTAATTTCGTTACTCATGGTTTGAGAACCCAAAGCTATTGAAACCTTTTCCATGCGTGAGTTCGAGTTCGAAAAATCGTAAGAATCAATCGAAACAGCATAACCATTGTTTAGCTGTGAATCGCCATTCCATTGATATGAGGGGTAGTTGGTTTCTCCGCCATTTGTAGAGGAATAGTATGTGGTTATTAAATCGCCCTTATAGGTTACAATGTTTGCGATTGAGCTATCAACGGCGTTAAAAATGTTTGTCCATGTGGCATTGTAGCCCTTGTACGCTTGGTCTGTCGATTGGTCTCTTATGTCGTAATTCTCTTTGGGCTTCATGCGCTTCATGGCATAGCATTTTGCCGCAACCGCTTGTGATTTAAGGGCTTCCAAAGGGTAGGAGTTGTTCATTTCAGCGGCTAAAACACCATAGAGGTAGTACGCCATGGGTAAGTGATTAACGACAACTATATTGCCGCTTTCACAATAAAAGTTTAAGTCGCCTAAGTATTTTCGGCTGTTTGCTGCAAGTGTTACATCGCCAGCCTCTTTTAGAATGTTATTCCTTGAAAGCGTAACCTGTTGCCCCGAATACACAGCCTGTCCATTTACCGTAACCTGTAAAGTATTGCTAACAACTGTGATTGAAATACTTGTATCAGATACGTTAGTATTGTTTTGAGACAATTTATAATCGCCCTTTGTGGTTAAATTCAAAGATGTAATGCTACCCAAGGATGTGAGTTTTACACGAATTGTGAAATACTTATCGTAAGCCTTTTCTTCAAAATTGTTATATGCAAGCGCTGTTTGAAAGCACCCTAAAAAGATGCTGATAACCAACACGAGTGCAAGTAAACGGATACCCTTCATAGCACAGCCTCCTTTGTATTCTACAAAATACTCCAAATATAGCGTAACATAATGCGAATAAAAAGGCAAAGGAAAAATTCAAAAAAGTATATTTGTTTACAAAAATTTTGCAAATTGGAAGGGTATTCCTCGTACTAATTGGTGAAGTTACTATTTCAAAGAACTCTGCATAATATATTGCATGGAAGATAGCGAAGTAAAGTGTATATATAGAAAACGAAGCTCAAGGCATAGGCAAAGAAAAACCTGTGCTGATTCTAAAGCAAAAAAGCCTATGATAATTAAACGAAAGCTATTGACCTCTCTATTGATAATCGTAATCGTGTTTATCTTAGTTACGGTTTGGATAAACAGTAGCATATTGCCTGCGATGCTGGCATTGTCGGAAGCGCGTGTGCGAAGCATTGCCACTAATGCTATGTTAGATGCGATTGTAAGCTCGTTATCCGCAGATGATTCGTATGCTAAACTGCTCAAATATTTAGAAAACGGTCAAAAAATTTATATGCTGCAAGCCGATACCATAGCAATGAACAGACTTGCGGCGCGTTGCACAGAGGAAGCGCAAAAAAAATTATCTCAACTTGGCGATATTGGAATAAGCATTGCAATGGGAACGATTACGGGCATTCCGCTACTGTCTGGCGTGGGTCCTAAAATTCGTATGACTTTTACACCTGCCGGCAGTGTTGCATACAACTTTACCTCATCGCTTACAACTTCGGGCATAAACCAGTCGCTTTATAGAGTGAATATCGTGCTTACCGCAAAGGTTTATATCATATTGCCTGGCGCTTCAAAATCCGTTGAAGTAAGCTCGCAGGCGGCTATTGCCGAAAGCGTTATTGTGGGCGAAGTGCCGCAGGTTTATACGAATGTTCCCGATATAGATTCTATGCTCAACTTAGTACCCAATGAGGTACAACCATAGCTTTGTAATAAAACTTTAATTATAATGTTACATATATGGCAGGAATTTTCATGCATTTAATGGTATAATGTATATAGCACCGTATTATAACGGAGTGCAACGAAAGGAGATAATATTATGCGTATCACTATTACAGGTAAGAACATTGAGATTTCGGATTATCTTTACAGCACAGTTGAGAAGCAGGTCAAAAAACTTGAAAAGTATTTTGACAGCGAAACAGCAGCCAACATTATGATGTCGATTCAAAGAAATCGCCACACCGTTGAAGTTACCATTATTTGCGGTCCTGAGGTTATCAGGGCGGCTGACGTTACAGGCGATATGTACGCCTCGGTAAACAATGCACTTAAAAAGATTGAACGCCGCATAATTAAGCACAGAACTCGCATATCGCATGGCTTACGTAGCGATGCTTTCCATGATGAATCACCAGTTTTCGGCGATACAATTGAGCCCGAGGAACTAAAAGAGCGCAACGTTGTTAAGGTTAAGCATTTCGACCTTAAACCTATGACGGTTGATGAAGCAATTTTGCAGCTTGAGCTTTTAGGACACTCCTTCTATGTTTTCACAAATGGCAACACAGGCGATGTAAACGTATTGTATTTGCGTAATGACGGAGACTATGGTTTAATCGAGCCAGAAGCGTAATTAAAAATAAATCTTTGCCCCTTCCAAAATGGGAGGGGCATTTTGCTTAATAAAACATTATCTGGTAGGATTTTTCAAACTTAAACTCGAATATTCATCGAAAATCGCTCTACGGCACGATTCTACTTGCAGAAAAGCGAAGCCTAAAAAACTGCTTCACCCATTCAGGGTACTTTATGTAATCCTTATCTTCAGCTAATTTAACAAGTGTTCTGTATCCTACACGTTTATCGAGGATTGCCAGTATTTTAATAATATAGTCTTCTGATTCCAACGCCGATTTAATTGACATGTTGCGAAAATGCAACACCGCATCAATGAAATCCAATTCACTATATGTGCAGTTTTTGTCCCAATCCGGTTTAAGCCGTTTATACATTTCTTCGTACACTTCATCGTAGTTCATACCCGGCTCAAACTTGAATATGTCGGATACAGCTAATTCTTGATAATGTGTTTCTATCCAAGCAAAGCAAACAAGCTCTCTGTCGTCAAACCGGATAGAAGCTCTTCCGTAAGCATTATGAACATCATGGTAGTTTGTAAAGAAATAAGAAATTCTACCGCTTAATTCTTCGCAAAGAAAATCATTTAATTGCTTTTTTAGTCCGCTCCAAGATTTATAGTTGTCCATAATGGTGCTATATCCTGTCTATTAACGCCACCGAGCGAACGGTTATACACTCTAACCTACCCTCTGCATTAGTTTTTTCGGGCGTTGTTGCCTTTACGCTTACTGCATCAATATCTACGTTTAAAGCATAAGCAATATTTTTTCGCATCTGCATTATATATGGCTCAAGTTTTGGTTTTTGGGCAATTATTGTGCTATCGCAGTTAATTAACTTGTAGCGATTTGCTCTTAGCAAATCTGCTGTTTTTTCAAGTAGAATCATGCTTGAAATATCCTTGTATTGCATATCATTATCGGGAAAATGCTGTCCTATATCGCCTAATGCAGCCGCACCCAATAGTGCATCTATGATTGAATGCACCAACGCATCGGCATCGGAATGTCCTATCAGCCCTAAGAAAAATTCAACATCAACTCCACCCAAAATCATTTTTCTTGTGGGACCTAATCTGTGTGTGTCCTCTCCGTAACCTATTCGCATAATTGCCCTCCTCTGCTTTGCAATATTGCTAAGAAGATTTCTATGTCGCCCTTGTGGGTTAGCTTCATATTCGGATAATCGTTTACGAAGTAGTGCGGATTATGCCCTGCTTGCAGAAAAATCTCGCAATCGTCTGTGTAATTCTCTAATTTTTCCGCTTGCTTGTACGCATTTTTTATCAAGACAAACTTAAACGCTTGTGGGGTTTGCATAGCTAACAATTCGTCTCTATTTATTGTTGCGTGGTTTTTTTCGTTTCGCAAAGTATCTACAACTCTTGTAGTGGCTATTGCACTTCCGTGCTCTTGTGCTTGCTGAATGCTTTGATTTATTGTTTCGGGTTTAATCAAGCACCTTGCGGCATCGTGGATAACCACTATTTCAGCGTTTTCGCAAGCATTAAGCGCATTTATTACAGAGTGCGCCCTAGTTTCCCCACCCATTACGCATCTTGCAGGTATTTTTGAGCCTTCGCAAAGCGTGTTTGCAAAAATATGTGTTGAATCCGAAACAGCAATTATGACCTCATCTATATCGGAATTACACAACGCACCAAAGCTAAGTTTAAGTGCATTTGTATTCCCTAAGGGCATGAGCATTTTATTTTCGCCCATGCGAGAAGAGCTTCCTGCACCTAAAAGTATTCCAACTGCTTTCATTATTGCAACTCGTACATCTGCATTGTTTCGTCCTTTTTAGGGTTTTCTAAAATCGAGTTAACCTTTAAGGTGGTTAGCTTTTCTCCAAATCGTATGCTTATTGTATCGCCGATCTTTACCTCGCTTGAAGCCTTTGCCAGCTTGCCATTTAAGCTAACATGACCCTTGTCGCAAGCCTCGTTTGCCAATGTTCTACGCTTAATTATTCGTGAAACCTTCAAAAATTTATCTAATCGCATATAACCTCTAAAAAAGCCACAAGATTTACTCGTGGCTTAATGTTTTTATTTAACGCCAACCTTTTCAATCAGCTCGTTGTTTATTACCATTATTTTTTCGTTGTCCTTCATCCACTCTTCAACCTTTGCATTGTAGTGTTCGTCTTTTAATGTGGGTAGCAGATGTTTCATAATCGTGTCGGAAATATCCTTCAAAGCGATTTCGCCAGCCTTTTCGTCCCCTAGATAGTAGATTATATGGTAGCCGTCATCGTCTTTGAATACCTTTGAATATTCACCCTTTTTGAGCTTAGCAAATTCTGACTTCGCCATAGCGCTCCAATCCTCCTTAGCCTTATGCTCGGTGCTGATTAAAAGCCCATCCTTTTGCATACTCTCGTAATTTATGATTGCGCCGTCTTCAGAGTATTTAAGCATCACAACGCCAAAATCCTCGCCAGCCTGTAGCTTTGTGTAGGCTTCGTTAATCTTTGCTTTGGCATCCTTGAAAAGTGCGTTATGCTCCTTTGTGTTCTCATCGCTTAGCTTCTTATACTCGGTAACAATCTCTTTTAGCCTTGTCTCGTTTGTTTTCTTTCCAGAAAGGCTATCCGCCAAAGCAAGCTCGCCATATTCTTTTTCGAGGGCTGACATCTTTGTTTGGTTGTCTTTATATTCCTTTGAATACTCGCCCTCTGCGGTTGTGAATATATGCAGAACTCGAGAGTATCCTTCGGGAACGAGCAACGGCGGAACAGCGGTTTTATGGTCGGATATTGTACCATACATATCGAACATTTCCCTTTCGGTTTTGTACTCGCCAGGGTTTTCGGTGTAGTATTTCACATCATCTGCTTTAGAATCGGCATACCAATCTGCTATATCCTTTTGCGAAACGGTAACGCCTTTTGTGATTTCCGCAATCAAAAGGTCAACAATATAGCCATCGTGTGCTGATTCTTTCATATAATCCATATACGATTCTATGGTTGCATCCTCGCCCAAGTTGTATTTCGCTTCGTTTAGAATATACTTCTCAACCTGCTTATCAACATCGAGTGTATCATCTGATTCCTTGTCTTTTTCTGCAAGCTCGGTATAGTATTCGTATAGTTCTTCAACATCCTGTTCGTATCTTTCATCTATTTCCGTTAGCTGTTCGGCGGTTAAATCAGTTAAGCCAAGCTCGTTTGCCCTGTAAAGAAGCATTTTTTCTTGAGCCAAGGTTTCTGTAATCTTTTCCTTGTATTTTGCTAAGTCTTCTGGTTTCTCTGTTATATCCAAATTATAGTTTTGCCTATAATAAGCGGCTATGTTGTTGAAAAAGCTAAGATATTCACCAAAAGTAACCTTGTATTCGCCAACTGTTATAACTGGGGTGTTAAGCTCTTCCTCTGTGTATTGAGCGGGTGTTGCGGAAGGCAATGCGCCCTCTGGGACTACATTGCAAGCGGTTGCTACACAAGTAGCTATAAAAACTAATGCACAAACAAATGCGATTCGCTTGATATGGAATTTTTTAATCATGATTACCTCGCTAAAATTATTAAGCTATAAGCTATTTGTCTATTATACCCAAAGACTTGGTTGATTGCAAATAGTAATACCGCAATAGACAGCATTTTCAGGGCTGTAAAAAACGATTTAATGCCCGCCCTTGAATGAGTGGGCATGTTTTACCTATATTCGTATTGGTTTTATCAAATTTTAGCTTTGCTATTACTGCTAACTGACTAATATTTTCAAAATCGCTATTGCATCACCTGTGTTTACTTTTCCATCACCAGTAACATCAGCAATGACCTTCTGGTCTTCGTTAAGCGTTACTAAGCCTGCATAGTACTGCAAAACTAAAGCTGCATCGCCGGTATTTTTACTGCAATCCATATTAACATCACCAGTTTGCCATACATATTCAATGAAAACAATGCGAGAGTAATCGCAATCCGACCAACCTCTTATCTTGCTATCGAACACTGGATTATCCATAATCGCAGTAAATAAGCGCAGGCATCTGTTTTTGGTGTCTATAAGTCTGCCGGTCGAAGCATCATAAGAAAATACCGAACCACTTTTACCAGGCTCTTTAATTTTCAGATACGAGTACGCACTTAGCTTTCCACCTTGGTTTTCTAATTCAAAGCTGAGATTATCCTCACCCTCTATTACCTTCCAAACAAGTGCAGAGTCGTTTATACTGTCAATCGAAGTAATATCCACGGCACTCATTCCCTTTGCCATATTCCCGGCATACGAAATGTTCTCGGCACGCAATGCGTAAAGTTTTCCATTGAATTCGCAGGCTAATATGTAGCTTTTGCCGCCTTCAGGTGCCGTAGTGTTTGGAATATTGGATAAGGTTGGATTGTATGTATAAGAATATACAGGTGTTCGTTCATACTCATACATTTCATAATTGCCTTGAACATAGTCATGATTGCAAAGAGTAGGGTAGCACATATTTGGCATTGTGTCTTCGATGCTGTACTCTCTGTTTTCCATAAAAGATGCTCCTTTTAAGAAACAATCGCTGCCATCTTTTGCTTCTTGGTATGCGTCAAGCACGTAAAACTCACCGTCGTCTGCTTTTACAGTAAGCCAATAAACTAGCTTTCCTTCATATCTTCCTCGTGTAATTACGCTGTAAATTCCCAGTTTATCGCAAATTATTTTCATCGCATTTGCATAAGCGGCAGGCAAAGGCGATAATTCATCATCACAAAAAACTGAATATGCACTATGTTCCAGCGGATTATCGCTATATGTGTTTGCGTTTGGCTCGTTAAGCGAAACCACATAATCATAAGCCTTACGTAGTTTTTCATACATATCATTATCATCACCATTGATAATTACATCAATTTTTTGATTTATTTTGGCTTCTGCCAACGCAACTTCGGCAGCGGAATCAAACATTGGCTTTACAGCAAAGCCAAAATCTTCTCCATGTGGGTAATAGAATGGAAAATACACAGAAACCGAATAAGAATTCAACCAAAATGCTTCCGGGTGGTCATAACAGTATGCGTACCATGCAGCCAATGCTGCCGAAAACGGAGCATTCGCTTGATTGGATAATGAGATAAAAGGCACGTTTATTACATCTCCATCATCGAAATTATCATGTGTATCCGGAACCGCACGGTCAAGACTTTCGTACATATGCTTCTCGTAAGGTGTAAGATAATCATAGCAGTTGGCATACTCGTTGTTTGCAGCCCTATGTATGATATTTTGCGTTCTCTCGTCGGGCTTAAAAGTGAAAACCTCATATTCGGGCTTCTCTGTTTCATCGACTATATACAAGCCGTAGTCTTGCTTTGAGTGGTTAATGTCAGTTTTTTTGGTTAAAACCCTCATACCGTCCATAACAAACAAAACAGAACCCGAATAAGGCAAACCACAAAGTCCTTTCCCATTATCCCCAACTGCGTACAGCACACCATCGGTATCAATAACAGCCGTAATATAACTATCTGCAAATGTATCTCTTACATTGCTCTTAACAAGAACAGGGGTAAGCCTATCCGTTGTTGTACCATCGCCAATTTGACCGAAATAGTTTAACCCAACAGTATATAAATTATTTGCTGTTGTAATAAATGACGTATGCCCCACGCCGCAACTGACCGTATGAACATTAAAGTCTTCAAACACCCTTGTATGCTCGTGCACGTATTGTGCATCCGTAGTGAATCCGAATGCGTTGGAAGAGTTTACACCAAAAGCGTACACTTCGCCATTAGTTTTCATAATCGTTGTATGCGAAAGAGATGCGGATACCTCCGCTACATTTTCAGTAATCTTTTCAGGAGTTTCAACAACCTTTCTGTTTTCGTCCTGAATGCCAAGCTCGCCCCATTCATTTGCCCCCCATGCAAACAGTTCACCCAAACTGTTTATAGCAAATGTAGCTGAATAAGAACAGACAACCGATACGATATCGTGCATTACGAGTTGCGGTATTGTATAATACGGCTCACCTGGAACACCTATTTGATCATAAATGTTTGACCCCCAAACATATAAGTCGCCGTTATTAGTAATTGCGGCAGTATGGTATGCTCCGCAATCGACCTGCACACAGTTTTTTAATATAGGTGTGGGCATTATGCTTTGGGGTACATCCGGAATCGGAGTGCCGCCATTAATATAGAAGCTACCCCATTGGTACAAAGTGCCGTCTGTTGTAACCGAAGCGCCATGCCTTGCACCTATTCCTGCCGAAACACAATCGTTCATTATAAATTGAGGAACAAATGAGGACGATATTTTGCCGTCTCCAAGCTGCCCAAATGTTCCGTCTCCCCAAGCGTATAACTTATCATCCTCTGTAATCAGTACGGCAGAACCAAGTGATGTTTTTATATCCCTCACATTTTCTGCAATTTTATTAATCGCTGTTGTGTACTCTGTAATATCCTGAGCAGAACCTAACTGTCCGTATTGATTGCTGCCAAAAGCATAAAGCTCACCGTCAAATGTAACGACTAAGGTGTGATTTTCGCCGCAAGCAACAGCTGATATGCTTTCCATGCCAATAAAACCCTTAAATAAAACTGATGATGATACAATGCCTAACTGACCGTTGTAATTTGCACCGCACATAAACAAATCGCCGTTTTTTAACAGTAATGCGCTATGAAACTCGCCTGTTCCCGCCGATATTATGTTATTAGTTATCAGTTGAGGAACGGCAACATTACAGTACACGTTTTCACCGCCAATAGCACACTTGTAGTTATTTCCAAAACCATAAGCGTCGCCTGACTTTGTAATTGCGATAGTGTGTTCCTTTGAACATGAGACGCTTTCAATATTCTCCATAACTTTACGAGGGTATGGCAAAGGAAGCGGGCTGTATGCATCTCCGTTGCCGAGCTGACCACAGCTGTTTAGTCCGAAAGTATATAAATCACCGGAGTTCGTTACAACGGCGGTATGATGAAGTCCAACGCTTACATCCTTGCAGTTATCCATAATCTTTATAAACGCAGTATAAGCCATTGTATCGCCTGTTCCAAGCTGACCGTAGTTATTGTTGCCCGTCATATAAAGAGTTCCGTCCGTTTTAATAATTGCTGTGTGAAAATTTCCGACAGAAACTACCGAAACTTTTTCAGCAACTTTAAGCGGTGTAAGGCTGTTTGATACATCACCGTTTCCAAAGATTCCGTAGTAATTCTTACCCCACATGTATAGCGAGCCATCCGAAGTTATAGCTGCTGTGGTATCATAACCGCAGGAAACACTAACCGCATTTTTTAAAACAAGCACAGGCTGGTTAGCGTTCACAGTATCGCCGGTTCCTAATTGTCCGAAGGAATTATCGCCCCATGTGTAAAGCGATTTGTCTGCCTTGATTGCGGCAGAATGTTGCATTCCCGCAGAAACAACAGAAACCTTTGTTTCACCTGATGCAAAGGTTGTAATGGGCGTTATTGTAGATACAATAACAATAATTAAGCATAAGCTAACAATCTTATTTAATTTTTTCATAATATCTCCCTGTTGTTATCTCCTTAAAAATATTTGTTTGTGGTGTACCACTTGGACTCACGTCCGATTAACAAAGGACTATTTTAGATAAACAAAAGAATGATACATAATAGCCTCTGCTCGTTTGCTAAATAATAACATATAGTTAATACATTGTCAAGAGAAAAATAAAAAAACGACCATATTTCTATAGTCGTTATGTGCATAATGCGTGTAGTTGAGTATTATTAGCGGTGTTGTAAAAAACCTATGACCTTATCGCTTATCAATACTTGCGCTTTCTTGCAGCCTCTGCCTTTTTCTTGCGCTTTACGCTGGGCTTTTCATAATGCTCACGCTTACGAACTTCTGCCAAAACGCCAGAATGTGCGCACTTACGCTTCCAACGCTTGAGGGCGCTTTCTAAAGTTTCGCTCTCGCCGACTCTAATTTCCATCTATATCCCTCCCTCCGATGTGTCAATTACACCTCGTTTTTCTCAACAGTATGTATTATACTTTACCTTTCAATAAAAAGTCAACCCAAATTTTTGGGTGAAATAATATAATATTTGTCGATTTCATACTCCGAACCCACCATCAACCCCGATAACCTGCCCCGTAATATAAGAAGCGCTATTCGAAGCCAAAAACAAGGCAAGTGCTGCTACATCGGTTACACTACCCATATGGCAAAGCGGTATTTGCTCGCATAGTGCGGAAATTTCTGAATCGCTGTAGCATTTGTTCATATCAGTATCTATAACCCCAGGGGCAATACAGTTTACTGTTATTTGGCTTGGTGCAACCTCCTTTGCCAATGCCTTTGTGAAGCCGATAACGGCCGCCTTTGAAGCGGAATAATGCGTTTCCATGGATGCGCCGCAAACTCCCCATACAGACGAAATGTTTATAATTCGCCCACGCTTTTTTGAAATCATATCGGGCAAAACGGCTTGTGTTGCGTAAAAAACACCGTTTATGTTCACGTTAAGCATATTGTGAAAATCGCACTCTGATATATCGCAAAGAAGTTTTGATTGTGCAATTCCTGCATTGTTGATTAGAATATCAGCGCCGTTAAGATGTTTCTTAGCGCTTTCTATCGCCGCTTTTGTTTGGTTGAAATCAGAAATATCCGCCTTGATTGCAAACGCACCATATTCCTTTGATAGCGTTTGTGCCTGCTCGTAAGAGTTCAAATAAGTAAAAGCAACTCGAAAGCCCTGTTCGGCAAAGATTTTCACCATTTCAGCACCTATTCCACGAGAGCCACCAGTTATTATCACTGTATCAAGGCGGTTATTCAAGGTTTTTGTTTACTCCCCATTCCCGTTGGTATTCCTAATGCTGTTAATCATGCTTTGCTTCAAGGCATAGAGGTTATCGGACAAATCAACCTTGTACTCCTGCGGATTCAGCAAACGCTTATACTCATCCCAAAAATGATTTATTTCGCCTCTTGCATAGGCACATATTTCTTCTATGGAGGGTGATTCGTAAACCTGTTTGCCATTTATGAAAATTGGCTCTAACAGCTCACGCACATAGAAATCTACAAGCACAACGCTTTTGTAGCGCTCGTCCGGGTGATATAGCTTTATTGGGCGAGAGTCGTCTATTACTTCGTTTTCTAAGGCTATTACATCTGCCAAAGCAAAATCGTTATGCTTAGAATATAACCTGAAAACCTTTTTATAGCCCGGGTTTGTAGTTTTAATAGGATTGTCGGACAACTTGATTTTTGGGTACAAAACCCCGTTTTCAACTTCAGCCGATAGCTTATACACTCCGCCCAAAACAGGATAATCGCCCGAAGTAATAAGCCTTGTGCCTACTCCCCATGAATCGATTCTTGCACCCTCAGTTTTCAATTCACGAATAACATATTCGTCGAGGTCGCTTGAAGCAAATATTTTTACATCCTCAAAGCCTGCTTCGTCGAGCATTATTCTTGCCTGTTTAGAAAGGTACGCAAGATCGCCAGAATCAAGACGAATTCCGAAATTCTTGCTATGGCCCTGTTCACGTAGCTCACGAAAAACCGTTATGGCGTTTGGCACTCCGCTTTTTTGAGTGTCGTATGTATCTACTAAAAGCATACAGGAATCGGGGAAGCACCTTGCGTATGCTCTGAACGCTTCCAACTCGCTTTCAAAGCTCATAACCCATGAGTGCGCATGCGTTCCTCTTATCTCTGTGCCGAACAACTGACCACAAAGCACATTACTTGTAGATGAGCAGCCACCAATAACTGCCGCCCTTGCGCCAAGTGTGCCTGCATCTGCGCCATGTGCGCGCCTTAGCCCGAACTCCACAACCGGATCATCACCTGCAACATGCTTTATTCTGCTTGCTTTTGATGCTATTGAGGTTTGATGGTTCACGAATACCAATACTGCGGTTTCTATGAACTGTGCTTCGAGAATTTTTGCACGAACTCGAACAAGCGGCTCCATTGGAAACACCACGGTTCCCTCTTTCATTGCGTAAATGTCGCCTGTGAATTTGAAGGCTTTTAGATAGCTTAAAAAATCCTCGTCAAATAGGTTTAGCGAACGCAAATAGGCTATATCCGCATCTGTAAATCTAAGGTTGTTTATGTAATCGATTATCGATTCAACACCGCAAAGCACCGCATAGGCTCTGTGCTTGCCAGTTTCTCTGAAAAATACATCAAATACCGCTTCTTTATCGGTAATGCCCGACTTGTAATAGCCGTACATCATTGTAAGCTGATACAAGTCGGTTAACATCGTAAGATTTCTTTCAGAATACTTCATTGTTATCCTTGTCAATCCTCGTCGCTTTCGTTTTCGTTATCGTTATCGTTTTCGGTTTCGGTTTCTTCCTTTTCGCCCATTATTAGCTCGGGGCTTATGCCGAACTCCGCCAAATCCTTATCCTCGGCTAAAATCTCTGCCGGTGTGCTGATTTCGTCTTGAACGGTGGTTTTTTCTTCTTTTTCTGCTTCATGCTTGGATTCATCTAAGTATTCTATGTGCTTAGGCCAAATAAGAACGCCGAGCTTTTCTTCTCTGATTTTTCGTACAACAAAGAATATAAGAACTGCAACAGCCATTAAAAAGCAAAGCAACTGGGTTATGCGAACATCGCCCAACATTAGCGAATCAGTTCTGAAGCCCTCAATAACCATTCGAACTAATCCATACATTGCAAGGTACGAAAGAACAACATCGCCATCATGCTTTACACGCTTTCTAATAGACCAAAGAATTGCAAATATCAAAACGCAGGCTACAGATTCATAGAAAAACGTTGCTAAGTGATATGAACTACTTACTACAACACCGCCCATTACCTCGTCAATTCTAACTATGAACGGAAATCTGAACCACCAAGGCAAGGGGTTTGTTAGCTCTACCGCTTTTCCGAATGCTTCCTGATTGAAGAAGTTGCCCCATCTACCTATCGCTTGTGCGAGTACAAGTCCGGGGGCTATTATATCAGCAAAACGCAAAAAACGCTTCTTTTTGATTCTGCTGTAAATGAAAATACCAATAGCGCCACCTATAACGCCGCCAAGTATTGCAAGCCCACCCTCCCAAATATAGAGAATGCTTATGGGGTTTGCAAGGTATCTATCTAACTCAAATAGCACATAGTATAGCCTTGCGCCAATTATCCCGAAAGGAATTGCCCAAAGGCATATATCTATTACTGTGTCGGGGTGCATCTTTTTGCGTTTTGCTTCTATTGAAGCTATTATTGCCGCTACAACTATACCAGTTGCCAGCATAATGGCATACCAGTATATTTCTTTTCCAAAAATGGTAAATGCGACTCTGTCGGGAAGTGTCATATATTTTCCTCCTACAATTTACAAAGGTTTAATATGGGTATTATACAAGCAAAGGCTAAGTATTTCAAGCCATGCTAATAATTCGTGAAATAAAGCCAAAAAGGTTTTGATACATTATTTTGTGAATGTCGTCATCGCTGAAGCCCGTTTGTTTTAATGCTTCTATTAACTTTGGAAAATCTCCGCTATGCCGTAAATCCTTGGGGTATTTGTTCATGCCATCAAAATCTGAGCCAATGCACACGCAATCAACTCCGCCTACGCCTGCTATATGCTCTATGTGCTTTACTATATCTTTAATAGTAGCAAAGCCATTATCGCATAACTGTTCATGGAAAAAGTTTACGCCTATAACGCCATTTCTATTGGCTATTTCTTTTATATGAGCATCGCACATAGAGCGTTTTGAAAAATGTACCTCTCTGGAATTTGTATGAGATGAAAAGACTATTTTTTTATCAATAAGCTCTAAGCAATCGTCTATTCCTGCATCGCTAAGATGAGCAAAATCGATTGCCATGTTCAGCTCTTGCATTTTTAGGATTGCCTGCTTGCCTGTTTTTTTCAAGCCCTTGTTGCGCCTGTGGGTAGCAGGGTAACCTATCTCGTTTGGGTAGTTCCAAGTCAAAGTCATAGCACGAACACCTAAGAGATATAAAAGCTCTACGTTTTCTATGTCGCCCATAATAGCTGCACCGTCCTCAATTGTTAGAACGGTAGCAATTTTGCCGCTGCTTACATCAAAATCGGGGGTAAGCTCTGTAAAAACATTCCTGTGCTGCTCTAACATTTTGTGATATGACTTTATCATAGAAACGCACTGAGAAAACGGCGTTTTGCGAATTTTTGTATCAACCCATGCGGCAAAAAACTGCAAAGCAACATTACCCTGCTTTAAGCGTTCAATATTGATTATTTGATTTGGGGACAGCGTATCGATTTTATAATCCCCCAAAGCCGCATAGTATAAAAAGTCGCAATGGGCATCTGCAACCACTTGATTCAATTCATACCTCCTAAATATAGCTTAGGTAGGCATATTCCTACGCCTACCTAATAATATGCTAAATTATAAACATTATTTTGCTATCTCTGTTGCTCTTGTTTCTCGAATCACGTTAACCTTTATCTGACCCGGGTACTCAAGCTCGGATTCTATACGCTTTACGATGTCCTTTGCCATGATAAATGTATCGGCATCGTTTACATTCTCGGGCTTAACGATTATGCGAACCTCTCTGCCGGCTTGGATAGCATAGGATTTCTCAACACCGGAGAACGAATTTGCAATCTCTTCGAGCTTCTGTAAGCGCTTGATGTAGTTTTCTAAGGATTCTCTCCTTGCGCCTGGGCGAGCCGCCGAAATAGCATCTGCCGCTTGAACCAGCACCGCTTCTATTGAGGTTGGCTCAATGTCTCCATGGTGTGCGGCGATTGCGTTTACAACGAGGTTTGTTTCGTTGTATTTCTTAGCCATATCAGCACCGATTTGAGTATGCGAGCCTTCAACCTCATGGTCTATCGCCTTGCCTAAGTCGTGCAATAGTCCACAACGCTTTGCAACCGTTATGTTTGCGCCTATCTCTGACGCCATAAGCCCTGCCAAGTGTGCAACCTCAACCGAATGCTTCAAAACATTTTGTCCATAGCTTGTACGATACTTCATTCGACCTAATAGCTTCACAATTTCATGGTGTAGGTTATGAATTCCTACCTCGAAAATTGCTTGCTCGCCAGCTTCTCGGATTTCAACATCAACTTCTTTTCGTGCCTTTTTAACCATTTCTTCAATGTGTGCAGGGTGTATTCTGCCATCGAGAATCAGTTTTTCTAAGGCTATACGGGCGACCTCTCTGCGAACAGGGTCAAACGCCGATAGAATAACCGCTTCGGGCGTATCGTCGATGATTAAATCAACTCCCGTTGCAGTTTCAAATGTACGGATATTTCTACCCTCTCTGCCTATGATTCTGCCCTTCATTTCGTCGTTGGGTAATGGCACTACCGATACGGTGGTTTCCGCTACATGGTCTGCCGCGCAACGCTGAATCGACATGGCTATTATGTTTCTTGACTTTTTATCGGCTTCATCCTTGGCTTTAGCTTCAATCTCCCTTATCATTATTGCCATTTCACGGCGAGTTTCGTTTTCTACACTTAAAAGCAATTCCTGCTTTGCTTGCTCTGCTGTCATTCTCGCTACTATTGCGAGTTCTGCTTGCCTTTGTTCTAATAACTGCAATGCGGTTTCCTCTGCTGTTTGGGCTTCCTTCAGCTTTTTAGATGCCTGCTCCTCCCTATGCTCTACCGCTGAAATCTTTTTCTCTAAGGTTTCTTCTCTTTGTATCAGTCTGTTTTCGGAATGCTGTAATTCGCTTCTCCTTGCCTTGTGTTCCTGCTCCTGCTCGTTTTTTAGCCTTAAAACCTCTTCCTTTGCTTCTAATATGGTTTCTTTTTTTACTGTTTCGGCTCGTTTTTGAGCGTCTTCTATCATTTTCTTAACAGCTTCTTCGGCTTTCATCGTTTTGTTTTCCGCAATGTTTTTTCTATATGCGAAGCCTAAAAAGCCGCCTGCAACTATTCCGACAATTAAGCCGATAATAGAATAAATGGCGTATTCCAAACCAAACACCTCCTATTTTCATAATAATAATTTATCGAATATCAATGCAATAAGAAATGGGTAGCATGGTATGAGGGGCATATCAACCGAACGGATTACAAAAATTTGCGTCGCAAATATAGCCTTATTAGGTTAGTATATCTAAACGCGTTGCCGCATTTAACCGTTCGGATATTTATAGCTTCAATACAATGCAATCATTCTCCCGCAAAATAATTCCCCATAAAATACTAAGTATGGAAAATGATTGCCATCCTTAATGCACACATAAATACTCGCTATTATTTTACTCTCAGTCAAATGTAAAGTCAAGTAAAATTTAACTATAGGTAACCTATACTTCGAATTGTATTTGTTAAGTAGCAAAAAGTATGATATTATAGCCTTTGAAAAATCTTTTGGAGTAAAAAAGTGGACAAAAACAAAGATAAACTGGATAAAATTTTTGATTTACAGGCGGCGCTGGATTTAGAGATTCAAACCAAGCGTAACCTTAATTTTTCTAAATCCGAATGGATTCAAAAAGAAATCCTTGCCATAATCTCCGAACTTAGCGAGGTTTTAGACGAGGTTAATTTTAAGTGGTGGAAAAAAGATGAGGAAATAGACGACGAAAAGCTGCACGAAGAAATCATAGACGTTCTGCACTTTTTTATCAGCATGTGCCTACGAGCAGGGCTTGATTCTGAAACGCTTTTTAGGCTATATGAGAAAAAGAATTCTGAAAACCTAAAAAGGCAGCACGGAAAATCAACAACCAAGAATTACGAGGAAGTATAATGAACGTTAGGCGGAGGAAAAGGCGCAATATCGTTATACGACCAAGGTTTTGGGGCTGTTTAAGCATCTTTTTGGGGCTTATTGCTTTGGGTCTTTTCTTTTTGCTGCGTCCGAAAGCACCGCAAACGATAGGCTATTCTACGGTTTCTCTCGATTTGGCTGTGAACACAACGGTTATTCGCGATGAGGTTAGCTATGAAACAGAAAGCAACTACAACCGAGTGATTTTTTATGCAAACGAGGGCGATACGCTAAAAACTGGTGATTTGGTTGCAAGGGTTTTCAGATGGGGCTATACCGATGACTTGATGCAGGCGCTGTACGATGTTCAGGCGAGAATAATTCTTGTTCAGCAGGAGAATCTGAAGGGCATTGCTACACCAGAAATAGATGTGATAAATGCAAGCATTATCACGCTTTTAGACGAGGGTGTTGTTCATATAAATGGTGATGGCGGCAAAAGCCTACTACAAATAGAAAACGAGCTGAAAACGCTTATGCGCCAGCGTATAGATTTATACAACGACAAAACGCAAGCGACAGAGGAGCTAATAAGGCTTTACAAGGAAGAGGAAGAAAAAACACGTGCGGTTATGGAATGGGCTAAGGACATAGTTTCAGCGAAGGGCGGTACAATTAGCTTTTATTTTGACGGTAATGAGCAGGCGTTGAATATGGAGAAACTGGACATGGTAACAGCCACGCTTATTTCACGCATACAAAAAAAGCCTGCTTATGTAAGTGCTTCAAGCCAAGGTGCAAAGCTGTATAGAATCATAGACGATTCAAAATGGTGCATTGCGTTTTTAACGAAAGCGAAAGAGCCTCAAAGGCTTGTTGAAAACGAAAACTATTCCGTAACCTTTAAGGGCTATGAGCAAACTCCGTATCAAGGTGTGGCGGATATTGTGAAGCTATCCGAGTCCTATGTTTTGAACATAATTCGTTTTGAAGGCAACATGGGCGACTTTCTTTCAATTAGGAATGTAAAGGCCACAATAAAGCAGGATTTCACAGGGCTAAGCGTTTCACAAAAGGCTATCATTATGAAAGACGGAGTTGCGCACATAAATGTCATGCTAAACGGCGAAAAAACGCTTGTGGCTGTAGAGATTATGGGAATTCAAAACGGCATAGCGGTAATACGAGCGAAAGGTGCGGAAAACTTAGCCGAGGGACAGCAGGTTGTTATTCCGTAGCAAAAGAGGTACAAAATGATTTCTGATAATATAAAAAGGGTGAAAGAGAATATTGATAATGCGCTTGTGCGTTCTAATCGCTCTGATTCGTGTAAGCTAATTGCCGTAACGAAATTCGTAGATATGGAAAGAATTAGGCAGGCAATAGAGGCTGGGATACAAAGTGTAGGCGAAAATAGGGTGCAAGAATTGCGATATAAGCTCGATTTCTTTAAAAGTTACAATTTAGACATAAATTTAATTGGACAATTACAAACAAACAAGGTAAAATATGTTATGGGACAAGTAGGCATTATACAATCCCTCGATAGAATGGCACTTGCAAAGGAAATAAACAAGCAAGCGTTAGCTAAAGAGATAATGCAGAATGTGCTTATTGAAGTAAATATAGGTAGCGAAGAGCAAAAGGGTGGTATTACTCCACAGGAGTTGCAAAACTTTTTAGAAGAGGTATCCGAGTTTAAGGGGATACGAGTAAAAGGGCTTATGTGCATTCCTCCTTTTGTTTCAGCGGAAGAGGTAAAACCCTACTTCGAAAAAATGGCTAACCTGTTTACAAAGATTAAGCAACAAAACATTCAAAACATTGCTATGGACGAGCTTTCTATGGGAATGAGCAATGACTACGAGGTCGCTGTTGAATTCGGTGCTACTATGGTGAGAGTAGGAACTTCCATATTCGGTTCACGAATTTAACCCCCCTGCGGTGCTATAGATAGAGATAAGCACGCACACACAAAAATTTTTCTCCAAGCGCCAACAAAAAAATTTGGAGGGAAACAAAATGGCAAACGCGATTAAAAACTTTTTCAACCGAATCGGATTCGGTCCTGAAGAGAACGAAGAGTACGAAGGCTATGACGACGAAGAATATTACATCGATGAAGAGGTCATAGACGTCGGTAATCGTGCCAAAAAGAAGCACATGGAGAATGTTGTTAGCTTGCCCAATGCAAGCACATCAAAGATTGTGCAGTATCATCCGCTTAATATCGATGATGCGTTGTATGTAGTTGACAATTTGAAAAGCCGTAAACCCGTTGTCGTAAGCCTTGTTGGTGTAGATAGCGATATGGCACAAAGGATTATCGACTTCTTGTCGGGAACTATTTATGCGCTTAACGGTACTTTAAGCAAGGTATCGGGGTGGATATACATTGTTGCTCCCAGTAGCTGTGAGGTTATCAGCGACGAAACAGAGTTTAACAAGTATTCTGATTCCGATAGATAGTTATGTATTAAATGTTTGGAAAGGTTGAGTTTCAATCTTTCCTATTTGGCGTGTTCGGCATGCATTGAGGTTAATGTGAAAGATTCAAAAAGCTGTACTTATGTCGCCAAGTTCGGCGGCACGTCTTTATCTGATGCTGCCCATTTTAAGAAGGTAAAGCAGATAGTGTCCGAGTATGAGGGGCGTTGCTTTGTTGTTCCCTCCGCCCCGGGGAAGCGCTTTGCTTCCGATACAAAGGTTACGGATTTGCTTTATTTGCTGTATTCTCAAAAGGATATACCCGAAAAAGCCATAAATACTGCCGCTTTTATTGAAAGCCGCTTTTTAGATATTGCAAACGGCTTGAAAATCGAAAAGGAGCAGTTTGACATTTCAAATTATTTAGAGAACCTATTAAAAGAACTGCCAAACACCAACGAGGACTATGTAGCAAGCCGTGGTGAGTACCTTTGCGGCAAGCTGTTGAGCATTTTTTTGGGCTATGAATTCATAGATTCTGATGACTTAATACTGTTTGACGAGTATGGCGAGCTTATCACGAAAAAAACCTTGCGAGCGATTGCAAGGCATACCAAGGACAAAGCGCGCGCGATTATCCCCGGCTTTTATGGAAAAAACATAATCACAGGCGAAATAAACAGCTTTTCACGCGGCGGCAGCGACATTACGGGTGCTTTGGTGGCGCGTGGCGTTGATGCCGTAGCTTATGATAACTGGCCTGATGTTTCTGGCATTATCACAGCCGCCACAAAGATAGTGAAAGAAGCGGAGCGTGTTCCT
>LSQX01176498.1_pt1 | contig 22224 bp, 9 predicted proteins | sample 654561 | NCBI WGS metagenome assembly LSQX01 (sample SAMN04489861, study PRJNA283612) | anaerobic digester metagenome | isolation source: 4 biogas reactors fed with cattle manure at either 37C or 55C with and... | place: Denmark: Kongens Lyngby | collected 2014
GGCCTCCTCATCCGTGAACTCCAACTGCGCGGACTTGCCGAACGGATTCTGATCGTCTGTCCTGCCAACCTGTCGTTCCAGTGGCAGCGGGAGCTGAAAGAAAAGTTCGATGAGAAATTCCTTGTCCTGAAAGGCGGGGACATTCGTGACCAGTTCGGAGTCAACCAATGGCTGGAACAGAAAAAGGTCATCACGTCGCTTGACCTTGCCAAACGGACAGAAATTCTGCCGGGATTGAGACAGGTCCACTGGGATCTCATTATCGTGGACGAAGCCCATCGCATGTCCTGGACTCCCCCTGCCCGCAAGACGGCGCGCTACGCCCTCGGGGAACTCCTGCGGGATACATCGGACAATATTCTTCTGCTGACGGCAACGCCGCACAAGGGTGACCCGGTCAATTTTTCGCTGTTCCTGCAATTGCTTGATGCGGATGCCTATGCCGATGTCCGCTCCATCCACGAGGCCATGGAACGTCGTCGTGCTCCGTTTTATCTTCGCCGCACGAAGGAGGCGATGGTCTATTTTCCTGAACGGCGGGCGGATGGAACCTGGGTGGCAGAGAAGATTTTCACCAAGCGCATTCCGCACACGGTCGATTTTCAGATCGATGGTCCGGAGTTTGACCTTTACAGGGAGATTACCCGTTTCGTCAAACGCCAGAGTGCAAAAGCCGCCGCCCAGGGTGACGATCCCCGCGCCCGCGCGGTAGGTTTTTTGATGTCCCTCTATCAGCGCAGGCTGGCCTCCAGCACTTACGCCATGCGACGTAGCCTGGAAAACCGGGCGCGCCGATTGGAAGAAAGTATCAAGAAAGCTCAAGCACTGGCCCGACTGGCTCCACCCGACCTTCCCGATCCGGAGGAGATCGAGGAAATGGAGGAAAATGAGCGCGAGCGGCTGGAAGAGATGCTTGAAGCCATCACGCTCGCAGGCAACGCCGAGCAAATCCGCGAGGAGATCGCGGAACTTCGCGGGCTTGCCGAACAGGCCCGGGCCGTTGAAGATTCGGAAGCGGAAGCAAAACTGTCCAAGCTCAAAGACCTGCTTCACCAGGAAGGCTTCTTTGATCATCCTGAACAGCGGTTGCTGATCTTTACTGAGTTCAAGGACACCCTTGACTATCTCAGCCAAAATCTGAAGACCTGGGGCTTCAAGGTAGGCTGCATCCATGGCGGTATGAGACCGGGCTCCCGCAATGAGCCGGGTACGCGTCTTTTCTCGGAGCAGCAATTTCGTGAAGGTGAAATCCAGGTGCTCGTGGCCACCGAGGCGGCAGGAGAAGGCATCAACCTGCAGGTATGCAATATTCTTTTCAACTACGACATCCCCTGGAACCCGAATCGCCTTGAGCAGCGCATGGGACGCATCCATCGTTACGGTCAGCGGAAGGACTGTCTCATCTTCAATTTCGTGGCTACCAACACCATTGAGGGACGGGTTCTTCAGCGACTACTGGAGAAGCTCCAGGAAATTCGTGATGCCCTGGACGACGACGCAGTCTTCAACGTTCTCGGGGAAGTACTCCCGACCGCACATGTGGAGCGCGTACTGCGGGACTACTACTCAGGCAAACTTGGCGATGCCGACCTTGAAGAGCGTCTCCTTGAAAACGTTGACGAAGGGCGTTTCCGGGCAATATGCCAAAACGCGCTCGAAGGCCTGGCTGCGAAGAAGCTGAACCTGGAAATGCTGATCGAGCGTCGGGCCCGCGCCCAGGAACGCCGCGTCGTGCCGGAAACCATCGCTCGTTTTATTCGCGAGGCATCCGAATACGTTCCGCTCAAGTTGAAAATCATAGAGGGCATGGATCACACCTTCGAGCCGGCCCGGACGCCGCCGGCGCTTCAACGGCACGAACGTGAGCCGGACTGGAAACTTCCCGCCCTGGCGTCGAAGTATCCACGTTGCTCCACCGACCGTGAAGCCGCTGAAACCCACAACCTTGAATGGGTCACCCCCGGTCATCCGCTTTTCGAGGCCCTCCGCAGGCATGCCTGTAGCAAAGCGGCCGAAGTGTTCGGAAAGGGAGCATGCTTTTATTCCCTGCAACACGAGAAACCTTCACGCGTCGACTTCTATCGTGCCCGTGTAGTGGACGGCCTCGGCCATATCGTTCACGAGCGTCTTTTTGCGCTGGAACTTATCGGCGACAGTGAGCCAAGGCTTCGCGAACCTAACATGCTGGGGAACTTTTCTCCCGCGGCGCCTCCAGAGCAGCTACCCGCTATTGCTGCGGCGCCCGAGCCGTCCGAGTGGTTGCATAAGAGCGCGCTCCAGCCCTTTCTCGAGGAAACACGTGAAGAGCGTCTGGCAGAGGTGCAACGCATTGTCGAGCATGTCGAGCTCTCCTTGACCGAGTTGCTGCAGCGTGCGGATGAAGAGATCGGAAAAGCCAATGAAGACAAGGAAAAAGGCATTGCCGGCGCAGATGGCCGTTTGGCTCAGGCCGAAAACCGCCACGCTGAACTCCTGGCCCGACGGGAACGGCGCCGGCAGGAACTGGAACGTCAGCGGTCGTTGTCCCTGCAGGCTGTGGAACGGATAGCGAGCGTCCTTGTCCTGCCTCATCCCGAGCGAGAGGCGCCGGATGTGCGCCACATGCGACCGAACCTGGAGACCGAGGCCATTGCCATGCAGGTGGTAATGGAACATGAGCAAGCCCAGGGCCGCCAGGTTTACGACGTTCATGAAAAGAACCTGGGTTACGACATTACCAGTCTGGATTTGAATTCCGGGGAGCTGCGCCTGATTGAAGTCAAGGGTCTGGCCGCAGCCACAGGCACAATTCTGCTCACGCCAAATGAAAGGCGCGTAGCCGAGGACCGCCGGGACTGCTATTGGCTTTACGTGGTCACGAACTGCCTGCCTGATCCGCAGACAGGCGCCACCCATCCGATCATGCAGGAGCCGATCAAAGACCCGGCCAGGTTCCCCTGGCGGGAAGTGACCAAGGTCGCCCACTACTGGCTCAAAGTGAACGCCATGACGAAACCGATGACTGTCAGGGAGGATAGTAAGCCATATGGAAGGGAAACGCCATGATCACTCTTCGGCTTTTTTCCCACGAGTTCGAGTCGGTTCCTGCCGCCACTTCCTGGTACCTCGCCGATCTCGGCGAGGCGCGTGGAAAACAGGAATTGTTCACCCGCCAGTCGCCGCAACGTCTCAAGGTTCTTCGGGAGCACGCGCTCATTGAAAGCGCTGTTTCGTCAAACCGGATCGAGGGCGTGGAAGTCGATCAATCCAGAATCGCCACCATCGTTTTCGGCCGACCTCTGCTGCGGGACCGTGACGAGGAGGAAGTGCGGGGGTACCGGCAGGCCCTGACATGGATTCATGGGCAGGGCGAAAGAATTCCGATATCGGAAGAAACCATTTTAAAACTTCACCGCATGACACGCGGGGAGATCCGGGATGCCGGAAAATACAAGGAAAAAGACGGCGACATCATAGAAAAGTTTCCGGATGGCAGGTCTCGAGTCCGCTTCAAAACGGTTCCGGCTAAGGACACGCCCATCTGCCTGCGGGATCTTGTCGAATTGTACAATGATGCCGTCAAGGATCGAAAAGTCCCACCTCTTGTACTTTTAGCCGCCTTCAACCTGGATTTTCTGTGCATCCATCCGTTTCGAGACGCCAACGGTCGGGTATCCCGGCTTCTGATGCTCCTGCAATGTTACCATCTCGGGATCGAGGTCGGACGATATGTCAGCCTGGAGCGCCTTATTGAACAGGACAAGGAACGATACTACGAAACCCTTCAGCAAAGCTCCCAGGGCTGGCATGAGGGCAAGCACAACCCGTGGCCATATATCAATTATCTCTTGTCGATTTTGAAAACGGCCTACAGAGAATTTGAGGATCGTTTGGGCCGGACCAAAGCTCCACGAGGCGCTAAAACGGAATTGATCGAAAAGGCCGTGAGGGATTTTTCTGCTGAGTTTTCGGTTAATGATTTGGAGAGAGCCTGTCCGGGTGTAAGCCGGGATATGATCCGCAGAGTCCTTCGGAATCTCCAGGCCAAGGGTGACGTCGAATGTATCGGGCGAGGCCCCGGTGCTCTATGGCGTAAAAGGGAAAAGAGGTAATACCCTTAAAAAGGGGCAATAAAGAGGGTAATGTTAGGCATTTATGAAATGTATATGAAAGGAAAGCCATGAGCAAGAACCTGATATTTTGTCGCGTAGGTCTCAAGAACTGGAAAAATTTCGCCAATGCGGAGGTGGCTATCCAGGATCGCACTTTTTTGGTGGGACCGAATGCTTCCGGGAAATCGAATTTTTTGGACGCGTTCCGGTTTCTAAGAGATCTCGCTTCACCCGGCGGAGGATTTCAAGAATCCATCGAACGCCGCGGGGGCGTCACGGCTCTTCGTTGCCTAGCTGCCCGGCGCGACTCATATGTCGGGTTGTCTGTTGAACTCAGAGACCCAAGTAATACTTCAAAATGGGAATACGAGATCACATTCAACCAAACTAAACAGCGACGTCCGATCCTTCGAAAAGAACGAGTGGCCTTCAACGGAGAGGTTCTTCTGGACCGCCCCAATGATGAAGACCGTTACGACGAAGCCAGATTATCACAGACCTACCTTGAGCAGGTAAACGTGAATCGACCCTTCCGCGATCTGACAACATTTTTTTCATCCATCCGTTACCTCCATATCGTCCCTCAGCTTGTGAGAGAGCCCGATCGCTCCGTCGGCCGTTCTGATGATCCGTTTGGAGGAGATTTCCTAGAGCAGATTGCAAAGACACCTGAAAAGACCCGCAATGCGCGAATGCGCCGAATAAAAAACGCTCTTCACGTTGCCGTCCCTCAGCTTCAGGAAATCGAACTCGAACGCGATAACCGTGGGACGCCCCACTTGCGGGGAAAATTTCAGCACTGGCGGCCACGAGGCGCATGGCAGACCGAGGAACAACTCTCGGACGGCACCTTGCGTCTTATGGGTCTTTTATGGGCGGTAATGGAGGGAAGCGGTCCGCTGCTTCTCGAAGAACCCGAACTTTCCCTTCATCCCGAAATCATACGGTTGTTGCCACAAATGTTCGCCCGCATTCAGCGGCGCACAGCCAGACAAATCCTCATCAGCACCCATTCACCCGATCTGCTCCGTGATGATGGGATCGGTTTAGATGAGGTGCTGCTTTTCATCCCGGAAAAGGAAGGTACTGTTGTATCCACGGCCGCGGCGCATCAGGACATCCCATCGCTCCTCCAAGGTGGGCTCTCCCTTGCCGATGTCGTAATTCCCAAGACACGGCCGGAGGAATCACAACAATTGGCGCTGTTCGGGGATATCTGACATGGACGGAGTCTTGATCATTGACGCGGCGGTGGAGGGAATTATTGATAAAGCAGTGGCGCAGAAGCTGATCATCGGGGCGGGCGGCTTTCCGGGAACGATTTACGGGGAAAACGGCAAGGCCTTTCTTCATCAAAAAATTCAAGGATTCAACAATGCGGCTAAAGTGTGGCCCTGGCTGGTGGTGGTCGATCTTGACAATGATAAGGAATGCGCGCCTCTGTTCTGTAAGCGGTGGGTGCCCGATCCCTCTCCATATCTCTGTTTTCGTGTGGCCGTGCGGGAGGTGGAATCATGGCTGATGGCGGACTCGGAAACACTGGCCTCTTTTCTTGGTATAAGCCGCGCTATCATCCCCAAAGATCCCGAGGGGCTTGTCGACCCTAAAAGGGAAATGGTCAATCTTGCGCGCCGTTCCCGAAAAGAGGCGATCCGAAAGGACATGGCGCCGCGGCAAGGCAGCGGGAGGCCGGTAGGGCCTGCCTACGCTTCAAGAATGATCGAATATGTCCAGAACTATTGGCGGCCGGAGATCGCCGCCAGACGGGCAGATAGCCTTGGGCGGGCAATTGCCTGCCTTCGGCGGGTCATAAAAGAGGTTGTCGCATGATCCCCAAAGAATGTAAACGCCTGGCTGAAGTGGATTTCCCCATTGCCGTGGTTTCGAAGCACTCGGCACGGGAAAAGTCCATCCGCCATGGTCATCCTTCGACGCTTCACCTCTGGTGGGCGCGCCGGCCGCTTGCGGCTTGCCGGGCGATGCTCATGGCGCTTTTGCTGCCCGATCCCTGCGACCCGCTTTGCCCCGGGGGGTTCAAAGCGAGTGCGAAGGAATCCCTGCTCCACATGCCGGGCTGGAACACCCCTCGCTTGAACGAACAGGTGAAGTCCGACGAGGGTCTGCGCAAAGCGCTTCTCGCGTTCATCGGAGATTTTGCCGATTGGACAAACTCGGCGAACAATCATTTTCTGACCACGGCCCGCGCGCTGGTCAAGGCGGCCCACCCCGAGGATACACCGCTGGTGGTGGACCCGTTCGCCGGGGGCGGGTCGATTCCCCTGGAGGCTTTGCGGCTTGGGTGCGAAGCCTTTGCCAGCGACCTCAATCCAGTGGCCTGTCTCATTCTCAAGGTCATGCTGGAGGATATCCCGCGCCATGGCCCGGAGCTTGCCGAGGAACTGCGACGGGTCGGAGGAGAAATCAAGAAACAGGCCGAGAAGGAATTGGCCGAGTTCTACCCCCGCGATCCTGATGATGCTGATCCGATCGCTTATCTTTGGGCGAGAACGGTCAAATGCGAGTCCCCAAACTGCGGAGCTGAGATTCCGCTCATGCGGTCGTTCTGGCTTTGCAAGAAAGCGAGCCGGAAACGAGCACTTAAGTTGAAGGTTGTGCGGCCGGAAGCCGGGCCTCCACACGTTGAGTTCGATATCTTCGATCCGAAAACAGATAAGGATGTACGTGGAGGAACGGTTACCCGAGCCAAGGCCACATGCCCTTGCTGCAATATGGTGTTGCCGCCGGAAAGAGTCCGCGCCCAGCTTTCCGAACAGCGGGGCGGGGCTGACGTGGTATTTGACACCAACGGTAAGCGTATCGGTGGCGCTCGGATGCTTGCCGTTGTCACGCTGTATCCGGGTATTCAGGGGCGGAACTATCGGCTTCCCACAGCGCGTGATTACGAGGCCGTCGGGAAGGCAGAGAAACGACTCACGTCGATTCTGGACGAATGGGAAAATGGGGGGAAAAAAGGGCTTTGCCCCGTGCCGGATGAGCCGACCCCTGCCGGTGGCGGCTCTGGTGCGGGTCGTGCATTCAGCGTTCAGCGCTATGGCATGCTCCAGTGGGGCAACCTCTTCACTGCAAGACAGAAGATGGCGCTGAGGACCGTTGCGCGTGCAGCATACGACCGACCCCAAACAAGAGACGATGCAATCCGCTCGACGATGGCTATGGTCGTCGGCCGATGCGCAGACTACGGAAGCTCAGGTGTCATCTGGGCTGAGGCCGGAGAATTTGTGGCTCATACCTTCGGACGCCAGGCACTGCCTATTGTTTGGGACTTTGCGGAAGCTGTGCCGTGGTCTGACTCATCTGGTAATCTTGATGGTGCAATCGATTGGACCGCGCGCGTTATTGAGGCATGGCCGGGCTCGAATGCTGGCCAACTGCAATCCGCAGATGCAACACAGCATCCCTTACCTGACGAGGCAGCGCAGGTATGGTTCACCGATCCACCTTACTATGATGCAGTCCCCTATGCCGACCTCTCAGATTATTTCCTTGTCTGGTTGAAGCGCGCGCTACCGGGCCACCCACTCCTCCGTGATCCCTTCGATCCGGCCAATCCGCTCGCTTCCAAAATACGTGAAGCCGTCCAAGACGAGACGAAGCGGGTGAACGGCCAGCCCAAAGACCGCGCATGGTTCGAGGAAACGATGGCCAAGGCATTTTCCGAAGGTCGCCGAGTGCTACATGGGGATGGTGTGGGCTCCGTGGTCTTCGCCCACAAGACAACCGAGGGCTGGGAGGCGCTACTCACCGGCATGATACGTGGCGGGTGGACAATCACAGGTTCATGGCCCATTGCCACAGAGCGCCCTGGCAGACTTCGATCCCAGAACTCCGCCGCTCTCGCGACCAGTGTTCACCTTGTTTGCCGCCCGCGTCCCGACGACGCACCAGTGGGCGATTGGGGCGACGTGCTCCGTGAGCTTCCCAAACGCGTAGGCGACTGGATGGAACGGCTCCAGGGGGAGAACATTCGCGGAGCGGATCTCGTCTTCGCCTGCATAGGTCCTGCATTGGAGATATTCAGCCGGTACCGGAAGGTTGAGACTGCCGACGGCAGTGAAGTCAAGCTCGCCGAATACCTGGAAAAGGTCTGGGAGGTTGTAGGGCGAACGGCCCTCGAACAAATTCTCGGCACAGCAGAAGCTCGGGCTCGAAACGGTATGGCCGGTGTTCTGGAAGAGGATGCGCGCTTGACGGCGCTTTTCCTCTGGACGCTGCAATCGACAAATGGGAATGGGGAAGTAAAAAAGGTAAAAGGCAAAAGTGCGGATGAAGAAGACGAGGCTGGTGATATAGGTGACGATGAAGAAGAAACCACGAAGGGTAAGACTAAAGGCTACAGCCTGGTCTTCGACGTGGTCCGTCGTTTTGCGCAGCCTTTGGGCATCGATCTTCCCAAGTGGGAAGGCCGTGTCATCGAGACGAAAAAAGGCGTGGTCCGGCTCATGGCGGTTTCAGAACGGGCAAAGCAGCTTTTTGGCTCAGCAGGCATGGAATCTGTCGTGGAAGATCTGTTTGCCCCCAACCACAGCACTCAGATGATACTTCCCGGACTGGAGGAGATGGCAGCCCAAAGGCAGCAAAAACCAAAAGGCCGGGGCAGGAAAATAATCATTGACGACCCAGGGCGGATCGATGCTTCGGCCACAACCCTCGACCGGGTTCATGCCGCAATGCTGCTCCAGGCCGGTGGGCAGGCCAATGCTTTGCGGATGCTCATTAAATCCGAGCAGGATCGCGGTCCGGACTTCCTGCGCCTCGCCAACGCCCTGTCCGCGCTCTACCCGTCGGGGAGTGAGGAGAAACGATTACTGGACGCCATGCTCCTGGCGGCACCGAGATGAGAAGGAGGTTTTCTGATGGAACCTTGGTATAAAATCGCAACACCGCGCAAGGAAGTCCGACAGGGCCGCTCGTTCAACCCGGATGAATTCGCCATCCACCTCGAGCAGGTCATCGCCGGGACGGCTCCGGAAGATTACCGGGAACCGGATAAATTCTTTGCGCGCACCTGCTTCACAAGGGCGTTGCGTGAACACGCCGGCATGGTGCTGCGTCGGCTCTCCGGCGAGACGGTGAACACCGCACCGGTCATGACCTTGATCACCCAATTCGGCGGCGGTAAAACCCACACACTCGCGGCGCTTTATCACCTGGCAACCCATGGGGAGAAAGCGGCGGAATACCCAGGCGTCGGAGAACTGCTTGCGGGAGCCGGCATCAAAACCGTGCCGGCGACGCGTGTCGCCGCGTTTGTAGGCAATGCCTGGGACCCCCGGGAGGGACGGGAAACGCCCTGGATCGATGTGGCATCGCAGCTTGCCGGGAATGAAGGTGTCAAGGAACTTGGTGACGCGGCCAAAACGACACCGCCGGGGACTGAGGCACTTGCCCGTGTTTTTAAGGCGGCGGGCGGACCGGTGCTTCTTCTTTTCGACGAGGTTCTGAACTTTCTAAACCGCCATCGCGGAATGGCGGATCAGTTCCATGCCTTCATTCAGAACCTGACTGTGGCCACCACCGGCGTCACACAGGGCGCGGCGGTGATCAGCCTGCCGCGCAGCCAAGTCGAGATGACCGACTGGGATATGCAGTGGCAGGAAAAGATCACGAAGGTCGTTCGCCGGGTGGCGAAAGACCTCATCGCGAATGATGAAGCCGAGATCAGCGAAGTGGTGCGCCGGAGGCTTTTTGAGGACATCGGCAGCGAACGGGTTCGTAAAGCTATTTGCAAAAGATATGCAGACTGGTGCTTCGAGCGTCGCGCCCAGCTTCCGCCGGAATGGACGGCAGTGGACAGCGCCACCACAGAAACCAAGGCCCGGGAATACCTGCGCGGTCGTTTTGAAGTCTGCTATCCGTTCCATCCGGCGACCCTTTCTGTCTTTCAGCGCAAGTGGCTGGCCCTTTCGCAGTATCAGCAGACCCGCGGGACCCTCGCCATGCTTGCACAATGGATATCCTGGGCATATCGCACAGGGTTCACTGAAGCCCGGCGAGAGCCGCTGATTACCCTTGGGTCAGCGCCTTTGGAAGTCCCGGAGTTTCGGAGCGTTGTGCTCGGACAGCTTGGCGAATCCCGGCTTGTGGCTGCTATCGATTCTGACATTTCCGGAGCACAGTCTCACGCCAGATCGCTGGATGTGGATACAAAGGGCGCATTACGGAACATTCACCGACGCGTAGCAACAACTATACTGTTTGAGTCCTCAGGCGGACAGATTGACAAGGTGGCACACCTGCCGGAGCTGAGGTTCGCCCTTGGGGAGCCGGAAGTCGATACGACATCTGTGGACACGGCCGCCTTTTCTCTCGAAGACAAGTCATACTTTATCCGGCGTGTCGGTTCGGACGGTTTTAAAATCAGCCACCAGGCGACCATGAAGAAGGTGGTGAGCGACCGCCGGGCTTCACTGGACGAAGAAACAGAAATCAGGCCGACGATGAGGGGTCTGGTTCAGAAAGAGTTTGAGCGAGGGATCAGCCTTCCCATTGCGTTCTTTCCGGTAGATGGGACTTCCGTACAGGACACGCCGAAGCTCACACTCGTTGTGGTCGAGCCGGAGTCCGAATGGACGGGCAACGGCCCGCTGCGATTGCAGATATCGGAATGGACCAGGCAGCGAGGAAAGTCACCGAGGCTCTACCCGGGATCGCTTGTGTGGTGCATAAGAAAGCCCGGGCGCGATTTCAGGGAAAAGGTGGAGTTGTGGCTCGCCTGGAAGCGCGTGGCCAGGGAGGTCGCAGAAGGAACGCTCGGCGGGGACTTTGACCGCGATGATCGGGCCGAACTTCGCGGCAAGTTATCTGATGCTGAAGAGGCCGCCAAGGACGAGGTCTGGGGCGGATATCGATTTGTCGTCATCGCTGACCAGCGGGAGCCTGATGGTCTTAAGACCATCGACCTGGGGGCCGGGCATTCAAGCGGCAGTGAAACGCTTTGCGGGCGTATCATCACGGCGCTGAAATCTCAGGCGCTGCTTAATGAATCCGTAGGGGCCGGCTACATTGAACGGAACTGGCCCCCGGCACTGAGGGAATCGGGCGCTTGGCCGCTTTCAAGCCTCAGGCAAAGCTTTCTGAATGGATCATTGACACGTCTTCTTGATCCGGACACACTCCTCAGAAGCAAAATCGTCGAGTTCGTTTCAAGGGGTGATTTTGGCTTAGCCTCGGGCCTGAGACCTGACGGCAGCTATGAACGCGTGCTCTTCAGCGAGTTTACCGATCCAGCGGACGTCACCTTTGAATCCGGTGTCTTCCTTCTTCTGAAGGCCAAGGCGATTGAATTGAAGGCCCCACCAGAACCTGTTCCACCTAGCAGTCCAGAACTGGTGTCGACACCGGCGCCGGTGCCGCCGCCCGGGCCCGGACCTGGATCGGAGCCGGAACCTGCACCAAACCTTGGCACAAAGGTATTTCGGATTCATGGAGATGTCCCGCCCGAAATCTGGAACCGCCTTGGGACCAGGATTCTGCCCAAGCTGCGGAGTGGCACGGACCTGAAAATCGGTATTGATTTTTCAGTAACCATCGACCGGCAGCTCGAAAGAACCTTCGAAGCCGATCTCAAGCAGATACTCGAAGACCTCGGCTTATCAGGGCTGGTTCAGTTCGAATAGCGGTGCAAACTCGATGGATGGGGAGAAGACTGATGCCCAACGCAAAGAAAAGCTCGGAGAAAATATCCTGGTCGGGCCGTGTCGTGGCCGTCCAGCCCCGCATCAGGCTTTTGCGGTCTTTCGATGAGCGGTCCCACAGCTACCTGGGGTATGTGCTTTGCATCGACGGGACCTGCGGCGGCGAGGCCGGGAAATTCTTGATTGCGGTCGGTAAGGCTGCGTACGAAAAGCACCGGTTCCATACAGGCATGGAACTGAGCGGCTGCTCCGTGCCGGTCGAAGACCCGCGCAAGGAGACGGCGGCGCTCTACAAGACCAGCGGGATCAAGGTCGTCAGGAATGCCGAGGGTGAAACTCCTGCCGGTCCACCATTTCATGGCGTGCCGCCTGACCTGGAAACCTACCGCAGCCGGGGACATCGCCGTCTGGACGCCAGGACCTACGACGCCAAATGTACGAGCTGTATCTGGGGCTGCCGGATGCCGGTGGAAATGATCATCGATCACTGGAATCCGTCAAAGAAACAGTACCGGTTTGAAACCTTTTGCTACGGCCCGAAAAGCTGCCCCTTTTACCGCCCCGGGCCTGCGCGCAAGGTTCCGGGTCGAAAGGGCATGTCCTACACTGAGGAGGATTGGGTCGATGATGACGCCACCACCCACCGGGGGCCGGATGACTAGTTCGTTGCGCCAAGCAGAGATGTTGGATCGTACCCAAGGCTGTCTCCTCGGACAGCTCGCCGGTGATGCGTTGGGAAGCCTGGTCGAATTTCAGACCCCAGAACAGATTCGACGGGAATATCCCCAGGGCGTCCGCAAACTTGCCGACGGGGGCACCTGGAACACGATTGCCGGGCAACCGACCGACGATTCCGAGATGGCGCTTGCGCTGGCCCGCATGCTGGCGGATCAGGGAAGGTACGATCCCGAGGAAGCCAGAAAAAACTACATCTTTTGGCTGGACTCCGGTCCCGTCGATTGCGGTGTGACCGTCGCCGGCGGCCTGCGGGGTCGTCCCAATCCGGACAGCCAGGCCAACGGCGCGATGATGCGTATCAGCCCGCTGGGCATCTTCGGAGCCAACCATGATTTGGCGTATGTAGCCGAGTGGGCGCGGCAGGACGCGGCGATCACCCATCCCCATCCGGTCTGCCGGGAAGCCAACGCATTGTTCACGATGGCCATTGCCCATGCCATCCGCCAGGGGTGCGATGGCCGAGATCTGTACGGGCAGATCGTGACCTGGACGGAAGACATGAAGGTGGATGGAACCCTCCGGGAAGCGGTCCGAGGGGCCGCCGAATCTCCTCCCGCCGACTATGTCCACCAGCAGGGGTGGGTGCTGACGGCATTCCGCAACGCCCTGTGGCAGCTCCTGCATGCTCCGAATCTGGAGGAAGCCGTGGTGGACACCGTCATGCGCGGCGGAGACACGGACACCAACGCCGCCATCTGTGGCGCCCTGCTGGGTGCCGTGCACGGCCGGAAGGCCGTTCCCGGCCAATGGGTCGACTCCCTGCTCAATTGTCGCCCGGAAGCTGGACGACCAAATGTGCTCCGTCCCCGGCCCGAGTGTTTCTGGCCCGTGGACGCGTTGGAACTTGCAAAGCGATTGCTCGTGTTCGATCAGCAGGATACGGGTAATGGGGCATGAGATGAACGAGCCCTCGCGGCGCTTCTGGCCGATCTTTTTCGAGCTCTACGAGTCGCTCCCCAGGCAGGGACCAGGCAACCGCGCCTGCGTCGCAAGGGCCCTTGCCTTCTGTCGCGATCTGCCGCCCGCTCCGGTGGTGCTCGATCTGGGCTGCGGCGTCGGTGGACAGACCATCCAGCTCGCCGAGCTTACATCAGGGTCCATCGTGGCCCTGGACAGTCATGCTGCGAGCATCGAGCGACTGCGCGCGACGGTTGCTGTGCGAGGGTTCGCCGAGCGGATTCAGCCTACGGTGGGTGACATGGCCAACCCCGGGCTGCGGCCCGCGAGCTTGGACCTCGTCTGGTCCGAGGGAGCGCTCTACAATATCGGTATTGAGAACGCCCTGCGTGTCTGCCGCATGCTGCTGCGGCCCGGCGGCTACCTCGCCTTCACCGACGCCGTCTGGCGTAAGGAGAACCCGCCCCCAGAGGTCAAAGCGGGCTTTGACCTGGACTACCCGGCTATGGGCCGGGTTCCGGATGTCCTGGCGGCAATCGAAAATAGCGGCTTTTCCCTCATCAGCCACTTCACCCTGCCGGACGAGGCCTGGTGGGATGATTTCTATACACCGATGGAGACTCGCATCGAGGCGCTGCGCGGCAAATACAAGCACGACGACGAAGCGCTGGCCGTGCTTGACCAGCTTGCGCAAGAACCTGAAATGCACCGAACGTATTCGGACTACTACGCCTACGAGTTTTTTGTGGCGCGTTGGCCGGAATAAACGAGACCCGAAAAAACAGGAGAGAGATCATTCGATCAAGGTTCCGCCTCATCTGGAACACCCTGCCCTCTTCGCCCATCTGTGCATTGCCGACAATGCCCTTGTTCGATTTGAGAAGGAACGACAGAAAACCTGACAAGCAACGACGGGCGCCTTTCCCATGAATCCTGCTTGACGCAAACCTGTGAATTGCCGTCCCAATGTGTCATAAATAAGTTGACTTATAACGGGAGGCACGGTATACAATCGTTGATGAAAAGGGCAACCCCGATTATATTGTCCCCTGCCGAGCGCACCCTGCTGAACTCGTGGACGGAGGAGAAGAATTACCCGTTGCGTCTTGTTCAACGCGCACGGATTATTTGTATGGCTGCAGACGGAATCCAGAATCGGGAAATAGCCCAAGAGTTGGGCGTATCGAGACCTACCGTCCAACTTTGGAGGGAACGCTTTCTTGCCTTGCGCCTGGCGGGACTGGAAAAGGATGCACCCCGTCCAGGCCGTATCCCCAGCATTCCTCTTGAAAAAGTCCAGGCGGTTGTTGATGCCACCCTGCATGCAACGCCCCCCAATGCAAGCCGCTGGAGCGCGCGCAGCATGGCCGAAGCCCAGGGGATAAGTCAGGCCACGGTACGGCGTATCTGGAAGCGGCACGACTTGAAACCCGGCTTGATCCATGCCTGCGAGGAAAACCGGGACAAACGGTTCCCGGAAGAACCGTACGACGTCGTTGGGCTCTATCTCAACCCCCCGGATAAATCGCTTGTTTTCTGCGTTGACGAGAAGACGCACATCCACGCCCTCGACAGAACAGGGTCCGCTTTACCCATGGAAACGGGGCCTTGCGGCACCCTCAGACAGGACGGAAAACGTAATGGTACAACAGGCCTTTTTTCGTCCCTCAGCAGCCTCGAAAGAACGGTCATCGGGGACTGTCTCCTCCGCCACCGGCACAAGGAATTCATACGTTTCCTCAAAAAAATAGACGACGAGATTCCTGCGGCCCTCGATCTTCAGATGATTGTCGATAATGAGGGTACTCACAGACATTCCGGAGTCACGGCCTGGCTTAAACGACATCCACGGTTCCGTCTGTTTGTCATCCCGCCGTCCGGCGTCTGGCTGAACATGGTTGAGCAATGTTTTCGTGAACTAACCCGGAAACGCATCCATGGAGGGATCTTTCACAACGTGCCGGACTTGATTGGGTGTATAAAAAAGTATGTCAGGAATCACGGGCAGAGCCCGCGGGTGTTTGTCTGGACGGCCCCGTCGGCACAGATGCCGCCTGAAGTGACCATAGATGAGGAGATCCCCGATACATCAGGTTAGACATATGATATTGAAGTTCAAAAAGAAAACCGTCGCGACGAAAAAATCGTCCCGCAAACGGCGGGAAGTATCCCCTCCCCGGACGTCGTGGTGGACCCGTATGTGGAAGAGGCGGGACGAGGCGGTCTTCGCGGAACCACCGGGACAGGAGGAATTGACGCGGCGCTCCGAATTGTTCGGTGTCAGCCAGTTGGAGAATCATGCCCGGTTCCTGGCATCCAAGCATGAACACGAATCCGGCCGGGGCGGAGAACTGCTGTTGCAGAAACTGGTGAAAAAGGAGACGGGTATCCGCCTCTGTCATCAGATCATCGCCGAGAGCGTTCGCCAGGGACATCGTATCGGGCCCGCGGCGGAATGGCTGCTGGATAACTTCTACCTGATCCAGGAACAGATCGAATTGGCACAGGCACATCTGTCCTCAGGTTACAGCCGGGGACTGCCCCGCCTGAGCGCTGGCCCACGACGTGGATGCCCCCGCGTCTACGATATCGTTATGGAACTGGTTCGGCACACAGACGGCCAGGTGGGACACGAAAACCTGAGTCGCTTCATCAACGCCTACCAGGAAAGACACCCCCTGACACTGGGTGAACTGTGGGCGGTACCGATCATCTTGCGCCTGTCCCTGATCGAAAAACTGCACCTCGTAGCCCAGCGGATCGTGTGGCGGCAAAGCCAGCGTGATGCGGCGCTGCATTGGGCCAATCGCTTTCTGAAAGTGGTTGAAACGAATCCCCGAATGTTTGTCACGGCATTGGGCGACTTCGTGCGTGCGTCCCCTCCCCTGACCCAGCCCTTTATTTCCGAGCTGGTAACGAACATCGATGGCGTAAACCCCGCCCTCGGACTGGCGCTCAACTGGCTGGAACAGGAACTCTTTGAGGGCGGACAGAGCATCGAGCGTGTCCAGCAGAGCGAAAACCAGGCGCAGGCGGCCGATCTGGTTACCACCAGCAACTGCATCACGAGCATGCGCACGATAGGCGCCATCAACTGGGAGGGTTTCGTCGAGGCGGCCAGCGCGATCGAGGCAATCCTTCTGCGTGATCCAGCGGGTGTCTATCCTCAAATGGACTTCCGTTCACGGAACCGTTATAGGACGAGGGTTGAAAAACTCGCGCGCGACAGTCGCAAGTCCGAGCCCGACGTGGCCGAAACGGCGGTGATTCTGGCGGCGGAGCGCCGCCAGGCCAACGCGGACCGTCGCGAAAGCCATGTAGGCTACTTTCTATTGGATGCCGGCCTCTATGAATTGGAAACCCGCATCGGTCGCCAACTTTCGCCGTACCGTCGGTTCATCCGCTGGTTGGGAGAGCATAGCCTGGTTTTTTACCTGACTTCGGCGGTCATGATGACACTGGCAATGACGGCCGTTCCGGTGGCCGGTCTTCGCGGGGCCGGACCCGGCTGGATCGTCACTCTCTGGGTGATCGCTGCGCTCCTGGTTACTTCCCGGCCTGCCCTCGGTTTGATCAACTGGATCACCACGCTTTTCGTTCCGTCCCGTTTCCTGCCGGGCCTCGATTTTTCCAAGGGTATTCCCTCCGAACATCGAACCATCGTGGTGGTACCGACCATGCTAGCTCCGCCGGCAGAGACTGCCCGATTGCTGGAAGATCTCGAGATCCGCTATCTGGGCAACAAATCCCCGAACCTGTTGTTCGGCCTGCTGACGGATTTCCCCGACTCCGACAGCGAAAACCTTCCCATGGACCCCGAATGGGTCGAAGCGGCCGTCCATGGCATCAGGAAACTGAATGCACGCCATGCGCAAAAAGGAGAGGAGATATTCTTCCTCCTGAATCGTCCACGCCGATGGAACCCGGGAGAAGGGAAATGGATGGGCCACGAGCGCAAACGCGGGAAGCTCGAGGATTTCAACCGTCTGGTGGTCGAGGGGCGCACAGAAGCTTTTTCCACCGTCGAGGGTGATCCCGAAGTGCTTCGTTCCGTGCGCTACGCCATTACACTGGACACGGATACCGAACTGCCTCCGGGCTCGGCCCGTCGGTTGGCGGGTACGATGGCGCATCTGCTGAATCGTCCCCACCTCGATCCGGTCCGCCGCCTGGTGACCCGCGGTTACGCGATCCTCCAGCCCCGTATTTCTGTCAGCCTGACTTCAGCGCACCGATCGATCTTTGCCCGGATCCGCTCCGGTGAAACGGGCATCAATCCCTACACGCAGGAAATCGCCAGCGTCTACCCGGATCTTTTTGGATTGGGTCAGTTTGTCGGTAAAGGCATTTATGACATACGCACCTTCCACGCGGCCACGGGTGGACGTTTCCCCGATAACCTCATCCTGAGTCATGACCTGATCGAGGGATGCCACGCCCGTTGCGGGTTTATCAGCAACGTGGAGTTGATCGAAAGCGAACCCTCGAGGGTTACTGTGGATGGCCACCGACGTCATCGCTGGGTTCGGGGGGACTGGCAGATCGCGGGGTGGCTGTTTTCTCGAATTCCGGGACCTCACGGTCGCCGGGCGCGCAATCCCCTGAACGGACTGGCCAGGTGGATGATTTTCGATAACCTGCGGCGCAGCCTGGTTCCGGCCGCCCTTCTTCTGGCACTCCTTTCGACAGGTCATGCCTGGACAACGGGCGCGACACAACGTATTGCCATCCTCCTGGGAATCTACTTCTTTCCGCAGGGTCTGCAAACGCTGCGGGGGTTTCTGTTAAAGGGAAAAGAGGTCCCCCTTTTCGTTCACCTGCGGGCCCTTGCGACGCGAGAAGGGCGTCAATGGGGCGTTGAACTTCTGGAGCTGGCCCTCGTTCCCTATCAGGCCTGGGTGAACCTGGACGCCATTGCCCGGGTGTTCTGGCGCCTGCGGGTACGGCGGCGACTCCTTGAATGGAAGACGGTCAGTCACAGTGAACGAACGGCGCGGACTTCCTTCGGGGGTATCGTCCGTGAAATGTGGGCGGCCCCGGTCCTTGCGGTGGCTGGTGCAACGCCCATGTTGACAGGGGTCATGCCAGCCAACGCCCTGCTCCTCGCGCTGACGGGATTGTGGTTCATGTCCCCTGCCATAGCATGGTTCGTCAGCCGCGCCCCTGCAAAGCCCCATCCACCGTTGAATGCCGCTCAGATCACATTCATTCGCCGACTGGCCCGACATACCTGGGCTTACTTCGATCACTTTGTGGAAGAGGGCACCCACTGGCTCCCACCCGACAATTTCCAGGAAAGCCCGTTGCCGGCGCTCGCGCAGCGGACTTCGCCAACCAACATCGGAATGGGCATGGCCAGCGACCTGGCCGCCTGTGATTTCGGCTATCTCTCGCCGGGACGCTTCCTGTTTCGCATGACCCGCACCCTGGACACGCTTGAACGGATGGAACGGTATCGAGGGCATTTCTACAACTGGTACGACACCAGCAATCTGAAACCGCTGCATCCGCTTTACATTTCCTCGGTGGACAGCGGAAATTTCGCGGCAATGCTGATTGTGGTCAACCAGGGTTTGCAGGAAATGGCACACAGCCCTCTCCTGCCTGCACGGTGGCAGGAGGGACTTGAGGACACGGCCGGCATCCTGATGCAGACAATCGAATCGGCCCGGCGGCGTCCGGAATGCCTGATTCCTTCAGATAAGTTGAAGGCGGCGTCCGCCCGGATCACGAAACGAACCAAGTCGCTCCGCGCCGTCTCATCATCGATGCACGGTATTCTGCGGGAACTGGAGACCTTCGCGGGTCAGGCCAAAAATTTGGCCGACGCCCTGGAGGCGGATGAATCGCTTGCCTTCTGGTGCGAAGCGCTCCAGAGGCAGTGCGCCGACTTTGCCGGGGAGATCCGCTACTTCAACCCATGGACCGGCACGACGCCTCCCCACTTCCTGGCGAAGGAGCACGCCGGTCTCGATGCCTCGCTTTGGGAGGAATTGCTGCGGGAAACCGGATATGGCGCTACCATGGACTCTCTGGCCACCCTGGTTCAGCGCTGGGAACCGCGCCTGTTACAAGAATCGGACGAGGATTTATCCCGCCGCTGGATCGAGTGGCTGACCCTCGTCAGTGCACGGGCCTCACAGCGTATTTCAGACCTCAATGCCGCCGCGGCACGGTGCACCGAGTTCAGCGAGCATGATCTGGATTTCCTTTACGATGCCGACCGTCATCAGCTCTCCATCGGTTACAACCTCGAAGCCCACACCCTGGATCCAGGCTTCTATGACCTGATGGCATCGGAAAGCCGTCTCGGAAGCTATGTCGGCGTGGCCCGAGGGCAATTGTCCCTGGAGCATTGGTTTCATCTCGGAAGGCGCCTTGCCCCTGGGGAGGACCCTCCCGTACTGGCTTCCTGGAGCGGCTCCATGTTTGAGTACCTGATGCCGATGCTCGTAATGCCGGTTTACGAGGACACCCTCCTGGATGCGACCTGCAAAGGTGCGGTAAAGCGTCAGATTCGCTACGGCCGACAGACAGGCACCCCCTGGGGCATTTCCGAATCGGGGTACAACCAGTTGGACTCCAGCCAAGTTTACCAGTACCGGGCTTTCGGTGTCCCCATGCTCGGCATGAAACGCGGCCTGGCCGATGACTTGGTCATCGCGCCTTATGCCAGCGCCATGGCCTTGATGGTCCAACCGGTAGAGGCAGTGCGTAACCTCCAGCGTCTAGTCGGTGACGGGATGCACGGTCGTTTCGGTCTGTACGAGGCCGTGGACTACACACCCGCCCGCGTACGCGCCGATGAGCCCTTCTCCGTCGTGTACTCCTGGATGGCGCATCACAACGGGATGAGCCTGTTGGCGTTCGACCACTTTCTCCACGACCAACCGATGCAGCGCCGCTTCATGGCCGATCCGCAGCTGAAATCCGCCACCCTGCTCCTGCAGGAACGCATCCCTCTTGCGCGTCCACGAATGCATCCAATGACTGCTGTAGCGGAGACCGTTGATTTCCACGCTCCTGAAGTCCTTGAATCGATCTCTCGCTCATTTGACACCCCGGAGACTCCCGTTCCGGAAGTGCATCTCCTGTCTAACGGTCGCTACCATGTCATGATTACCAACGGGGGAAGTGGAGTCAGCCGATGGCAGGGGCTTGACCTGACCCGTTGGCGCGAGGACTCCGCCCAGAACATCCACGGTTTCTACTTCTATCTGCAAGAAGTAAGCACCGGGAAGGTCTGGTCGCCCACAGCCCGGCCCCTGGACCACGATTTTGATCGCTATGAATCCGTGTTTTCCCAAGGGGGCGCGCAGTTCCAATCCGTGGCCCACCAGTTCCAGAGCCATCTCCAGGTAGCGGTCTGCCCTGAAGATGACGTGGAACTGCGACAGCTCACCCTGACCAATCTCTCCCGCCGTCCGCGGACGATCGAAATCACCAGTTACAGTGAACCCGTGCTGCTTGCCGGACGTGCCGAAGCGGCGCACCCCGCGTTCCACAAGCTCTTTGTCACCGCGATGCCCCTTCCCGGCAAGGGCGCCCTCCTGTTCACCCGTCGTCCCTCGTCAGCGGATGAACAGCCCCCGTGGATGTTTCATTTTCTTGGCGTGGAAGGAGGTCTCGTCCTGCGAGGGCCTTCCTACGAAACCGACCGCGCGGCGTTCATCGGTAGAAACCGTTCGACACGCAATCCGACCGCCCTGGATCAACCCGGTCCCCTCCCCAACAAGGCAGGGTTTGTCCTCGATCCTGTTGCGGCTGTTCGTTATCGTGTCCGTATCGAGCCAGGACACTCAGTTCGGGTCAACGCCTTCCTCGGAGTTGCCCCCACACGGAATGCAGCCGAAATCTATGTGGACCGCTGTCTCGACCCAAACATGAGCGAGCGCGTGTTCTCACTGTCCTGGACACGCAGCCAGGTGCTCCTGCATCAGTTACGCATCAGCGAGGCGGACGCTCAACGGTACGGTCAATTGGCCGGCTCGCTGTTCTTCGCCGGTCCTCACCGTCGTGGTCGCGCCGGTACCATCGCAGCCAACAGGAAGAACCAGGCGGCCCTCTGGAGCTACGGTATTTCCGGCGACCGTCCCATCGTCCTGCTCTCCATTACGGATATCGCCAACCTGGATCTCGTCCGCAGCCTGGTGCAGGCCCATGGCTATTGGCGACAGAAGGGGCTTGAAACGGACCTGGTTATCCTGTCCGAGGCCTTTTCAGGGTACCGTCAGGATCTGCTTGACGCCATCATCGGTCTGGTGCAGGCCGGTACGGAAGGCAAGCTCCTTGACCAGCCGGGCGGCATTTTTCTGCGCAACATCGACCAGGTGGCTGAAGATGACCGGACTCTTTTCCAGGCTGTTGCCCGACTGGTGTTCAGCGACAGGTACGGTGCCCTGGAAGACCAAATAGAACGCCGCGTCGTCCCCGAGGTGGATATTCCAGCACTGGAGCCCAAGCGCCAAAACGAGAAGGCGGGCCTTACGCCTCCCCTCCCCATGAGGGAATTGACATTTTTCAATGGCCTCGGAGGCTTCACCCGTGACGGCCGCGAATACGTCATTCAGTTGAATGCCGGTGAGAGCACTCCCGCCCCCTGGGTCAACGTCCTTGCCAACCCCTTCTTCGGCAGCGTCGTCAGCGAGTCCGGCAGCGCCTCGACCTGGAGCGAAAATGCCCACCAGTTCCGGCTGACGCCGTGGCATAACGACCCTGTCGAGAATCCGGGTGGTGAAACGTTTTACATCCGGGATGAGGAAACGGGCCATTTCTGGTCCCCCATGCCTGCCCCCGTATTTGCCAAGGCCCCCTGCATCTGCCGTCACGGACATGGCTACACC
>LSQX01005768.1_pt1 | contig 22223 bp, 17 predicted proteins | sample 654561 | NCBI WGS metagenome assembly LSQX01 (sample SAMN04489861, study PRJNA283612) | anaerobic digester metagenome | isolation source: 4 biogas reactors fed with cattle manure at either 37C or 55C with and... | place: Denmark: Kongens Lyngby | collected 2014
AGATGTGTATAAGAGACAGGTTCAGATTACAGGCATTAAATGAAGTTCTTAATCGCAAACCACTTGATTTTGTGAGAGAAGACAACCTTGTTTCCAATTACTACGGTAGGTTGGTATTTGACCGTGGCAAGATGAAAAAATATTTATCCGGGGATGCTTTCGAAGCTGTGATGGATGCTATTGAAAAGGGGACCAGGATAGACAGAAAGATGGCAGACCTGATTGCCCAGGGAATGAAGTCATGGGCACTGGAGAACGGGGCGACCCACTATACTCACTGGTTTCATCCCCTGACAGAGGCCACAGCAGAGAAGCATGATGCATTTATCGAGCATGGAGATAGCGGAAGTGTTATAGAATCTTTTTCGGGGACTCTCCTTGCACAGCAGGAACCTGATGCTTCTTCTTTTCCGAGCGGAGGGTTAAGGCAGACTTTTGAGGCAAGGGGATATACAGCCTGGGATCCGACTTCTCCAGCCTTTATAAGTGAAACCACCCTTACCATCCCTACAATTTTTATTTCTTACAATGGTGAGGCACTTGATTATAAGACTCCTTTATTAAGGGCTTTAAATGTTGTTGATCTGGCTGCAACTTCTGTTTGTCAGTATTTTGATAAAAATATCACTTCAGTAAGTGCTAACCTGGGGTGGGAACAGGAGTTTTTTCTGGTCGACGAAGCTATGTATATGGCAAGGCCGGACCTGATCCTTACAGGCCGGACCCTAATGGGGCATGCATCATCCAAAGACCAGCAACTGGCCGATCACTACTTCTCTTCTATTCCCACACGTGTTAACCGGTTTATGCAAGATGTTGAAAATGAAGCCTATAAGCTGGGGATTCCTGTTAAAACCAGACATAATGAGGTCGCTCCAAATCAGTTTGAAATTGCACCTATATATGAAGAAGCAAATTTGGCTAATGACCACAATCAATTGATAATGGACATTATGCAAAAAATTGCAAGAAGGCATAAATTCAGAGTTTTGTTTCATGAAAAACCTTTTGCAGGAATAAATGGTTCGGGCAAACATAACAACTGGTCTCTTTCAACAAACACCGGAGTTAATCTATTCTCTCCCGGTAAAAATCCGAAGTCAAACCTGCTGTTCCTGACTTTTGTAATTAATACCCTGAAAGCTGTGTATGACAATCAGGACCTGCTGCGTGCCAGTATATATAATGCAGGTAATCAATACAGGCTGGGAGCTCATGAGGCACCACCGTCGATAATTTCAATTTTTCTGGGGACTGAGGTGTCCAGAATGCTTGATTTAATGGAGCAGGCAGTGGTTGACAGAAAAATGACCCCTGATGAAAAGACAGCCCTGAAACTGAATATCGGCAGGATCCCGGAGATAATTCTCGACAGCACTGACAGGAACCGGACTTCACCTTTTGCTTTTACAGGTAACAGGTTCGAATTCAGGGCAGTCGGCTCCTCAGCCAATAATGCTTCAGCGCTTATTGTGCTCAATACAGTTATGGCTGATCAGCTTAACAGATTTAAGACAGAGGTTGACCGTTTGATTAAAAAGGATGTGAAGAAAGATGAAGCAATCTTTAAAATTTTGAAAAACCTTATCATTGAATCAAAACCGATCCGGTTCAATGGCGATGGTTACAGTCATGAGTGGCTGACTGAAGCAGCAAAGCGGGGACTGACAAATGTTAATAGCGTACCTGAAGCTCTCACAGCTTATAAACGACCTGAAACAATCAGGATATTTTCAAAACTGGGGGTACTCAACGAATTGGAGCTGAATGCCAGGGTAGAGGTGGAATATGAGAAGTTCATCATGAAGGTTCAGATAGAATCGCGTGTTCTGGGTGATATTGCAATAAACCATATTGTGCCTACTGCCATTCAATATCAGACAGCTCTTCTTGAAAATGTAAATAATATAAAAAAAGTTTTTCCAAAGGATGAATTTGAACAACTGGCAGGGGCGAGAATGGAACTGATTAAAGAGATTGGAGGACATATATCTTTTATAAAAGCGAAATGTAAAGAGATGATTGAAGCCCGTAAACGGGCAAATGTGATTGAAGGTATTATTGAAAAAGCAGAGCTTTATGATAAAACAGTTAAACCCTTTCTGGAAGAGATAAGATATCATATAGATAAACTTGAACTGACAGTCGACAATGAACTGTGGCCGTTGCCAAAATACAGAGAATTGTTGTTTGTCAGATAGGTACCTGTCTGAAGCCGGCATATTACCCTGGCATGTCGCTTCCTCTGTTTGTCACCATTATTCATTAAAATACCTCTCTTTTGTGGTTGTTTTTGCTGAACCCCCGGTATTATATACTTAAAATGTCATAAAGACGTTATTTTTAAATTAGAAAATAATTTACTTTTGCTTTTTGAAGTAATTTTAAGAATGGATAAATACATCAGGATAACTGTTTTTATGATAATTATTGCTGCCGTCACCTCCTGCAGCACAGGCAAACTTGGCAGAGATGCAATATTATCGCATCAGATAGGGGAATATTACAAAGCAATTGAAAAATACCGGAAAGCCAGCAGGAAAGAAAAAGACCGTCAGAAAAGGATGGACTATGCATTTGCTATAGCTGAATGTTACAGGTACATAGGAGATTATGAAAGGGCGGCATTGTATTATCGAAATGCTATCCGCAGGGGTTATACCGATCCTGTTGCAGTCCTTTACCTTGCTGAAATGCAGCGAAATAACCAGGATTATGAGGGGGCTGTTGAAAACTACAGGACTTATCTTAATTCAAATCCTTCAGGAGAAAGGGCAAGGGCAGGTTTGGAATCTATACAAAAAACACAGGAATGGATAGCTAATCCCACCCGTCATATAATAAATCCAATTAAAGAGATTAATTCCAGGGAAAGTGATTTTTCTCCGGCTTTTGTCGGAGGCCGCGATAATGACATAATTTTTACATCCAGCCGAAAGGCAGCCACCGGCAAGAAATCCAGCATGATAACAGGCCAGAGCTATACCGACCTGTTCAGGGCAACATTCAATGTTCAGCGACAGAAGTGGGACCAGCCTAAGTTAATTGACGAATATCTGGTTATTAATACCGGTGACGAAGAGGGGGCTGCAACCTTGTCATCACTCGGTGACCAGATGATTTTTACCAGATGCAGGTATGATAAATCCAGGGCACTTGGTGCCGAGCTCTACTCTTCATCACAATCGAGAGGCACATGGTCACAGCCAATTAAGGTGCAGGTTGTCAGCGACAGCCTGATTGCTGCTCATCCATCTCTGAATTCTGATGGTTCTGTCCTCTATTTTGTGTCAGATATGCCCGGGGGATTGGGTGGTAAAGATATCTGGAAAGCAGAAAAAGAGGGCGGGTCATTTTCTAAGCCGGTGAACCTTGGGCCACAGATAAATACTCCCGGAGATGAGATGTTCCCATATATAAGAGATAACGGGGAACTCTATTTTTCTTCCGATTATCATATCGGAATGGGAGGACTGGATCTTTTTACAGCTACGATCGATGAAAATGGTGCGTGGACAGTTGAAAATATGGGATATCCGATGAATTCTCCGTTTGATGATTTTGGAATTGCTTTTGTTGCCGGAGAGGACAAGGGAATGTTCTCCTCGAACAGGAAAGGGTCGAGGGGAGATGATCTTTATGAATTTGTCGTGCCGCCAAAAATATTCAGGGCAGAAGGAGAGGTGTTTAATATCGAGACCGGAACCAGGGTTGAAGGTGTAACCATCAGGGTAATAGGAACTGATGGTACCAGCCTGCGTTTACAATCATCTGACGGTAAATTTCAATATAAGCTACAGCCTGAAACTGAGTATATTTTTGCTGCTTTCAAAGATGGATTTTTGCGTGATAAGGGTTCTGTAAGTACAATCGGACTTGATAACAGCAAAGATTTCAGATTTGAACTGTTCCTGACACCCACTGATGCTCCTATAAAACTTGAGAATATCAATTATGAGTTTGGAAGGTGGGATCTTCTGCCTGAGTCGAAAACCGCTCTTGATACTCTCGTGGGACTTCTCATACTCAATCCTACTATCACGATTGAGATAATGGCCCATACCGACCATGTGGGAAGTGACCAGTTTAATTTTGACCTTTCTCAGAAAAGAGCACAGAGTGTTGTCGATTACCTTATCGAAAAAGGTATAAGTCCCCAAAGGCTTGTAGCAAAAGGTTACGGTGAAACCTGGCCTAAAACTGTTACACGGAAAATCGCTTCACAGTATGATTTTTTAAAGAGAAATGATGAACTCACTGAAGAATACATTATGAAACTCACAGAGGAACAACAGGAAATTGCAAGGTCTGTTAACCGTCGCACTGAGTTCAGGGTGATTTCTACCGATTTTATAGAGAAGTTTGAAGCTGAACCGGAAAATTAATATTTTTACCAATAAATGGGTGGATGGAAATTCCTATTTTACGTGACATTGTTGTCGTTTTCGCACTTTCTATATTTGTTAATCTTGTCTTCACCCGATTGAAGATACCAACTGTAGTCGGATATCTTATAACTGGTGTAATTGCCGGGCCTCATCTGTTGGCCCTGGTAAAGGTTGAACACAACATTGAGCTTCTTGCTGAGATAGGAGTGATCTTCCTGCTGTTTACAATAGGCCTTGAATTTTCTTTAAAACATCTGCTAAAAATAAGAAGAATTGTTTTTTTTGGTGGTTTTTTGCAGGTTACCCTGACTGCCGGACTGTTTTATGTTATATCAAGGTTGTTCGATACAGACTGGAAAGGAAGCCTCTTTGTGGGTTTTCTTGTTGCATTGAGCAGTTCAGCCCTGGTTTTGAAATTATTGCAGGAACGATCGGAGCTTACTTCCAATTACGGAAGGACAGTTTTGGGGGTGCTTATTTTTCAGGATTTGCTTTTAGTGCCTCTTCTGTTATTCACTAACCTGCTGGTAAATCCATCAGCCCATATTGATCATGAGTTATATATTCTGATATTGAAAACAGCGTTTGTTATCGGACTGGTTTATGCCGGTAACAGATGGTTGCTTCCATGGCTGCTGAATGTCATAGCCATGGCAAGAAATCAGGAGTTGTTTACTATGAGTATTTTTTTGATATGTTTTGCAATTGCCCTGCTGACTTACAAGCTTGGAATGTCTCTTGCGTTTGGCGCTTTCCTTGCAGGACTGATGATTTCGGAATCAGAATACAGCCATAATGCATTTGGGAATCTGATCCCTTTTAAGGATACATTTACCAGCTTCTTTTTTGTTTCAATCGGAATGCTGTTGAATCTTGAGTTTATTAGGGATAATATTCTGCTTGTGACAGGTAGTGTTTTGCTGGTAATCTTCCTGAAATCCATTATTGCTTCACTTACAGGTTTTGTTCTGGGTCATACCCTGAGAGGAATAGTAATTATAGGGCTGTCGTTAAGCCAGGTTGGGGAGTTTTCTTTCATCCTGGCTAAGGTTGGGTTCAGTAGTGGTGTAATTTCACAGTTTAACTATCAGTTGTTTTTGGCAATTGCTGTTATTTCGATGGCAATAACCCCTTTTGTCATGAATCTGTCGAAGCCATTTTCAGACTGGGTACTCCGGTTCCGGATCCCCGGCTTTTTGAGAAATGGTATTTTCCCGTTAAAGGAGGTTGAAAATTCCTGATTTTAAAAACCATCTTGTTATAATTGGCAAGGATCTGAGTGCGCTTAAGCTTTCTGTGATGGCACAGCATTATAATATCACACATGTATCTGTGATTTTTGACCCCTCAATTGCTAAGGAGAAAATTAAAAATGGAGATAATGTAGTATATGGAGATGCCGTTAATGAGCCTATTTTACTTAAAGCACATGTTGATACAGCTGATGTTGTGGTTATCTCGATTGGAGATATAATTCCTTCGCTGGCAGTCATTGAAAAAGTTAAAAATATAAATCCCGGTGTTTTTGTAATTGTCAGGGCAGGCCGTATTGAAACCATACAGCAGCTTTATGAAATTGGTGCAGATCAGGTTTTTCCCGAAAAATTTGAAATTGCGCTGGATTTTTTTGCAAGGGTGCTTATGAAAAAATTGTATCCTCAAAAAAGTATAAACAGGATGCTTGCACACATTAGGAATATGAATCTTGGTATTCTGACAGAAAAAGATATGTTGAATAAATCCTCAATAATTGATGAACTTCCTAATGTTAATATTGCCGCAATATTAATTGAGAAAGGATCATTTGCTGAAGGAAAAACCCTTGGTGAAACTGATCTCAGGAAAAGAACAGGGGTTACCCTGCTTGCAATCAGGCGTGAAGGTGAAATAATTGAACACCCCACACTTATGTTCACTTTTATGCCGGGAGATACAGCTTACGTCCTTGGTAATCCGGAACAGGTAAACCTTGCTTCTGAACTTTTTACAGTCTGAATCATCCTGAATATTCCGGACCGTAAAACAGAAACCGGCAGTCAGGCTTATATTAATTTAATTTGTCATTTTTGTCCGTTCACCGTCAGGGGTGCTAATTAATTTATCTCTTCTGAGGCATGAGTAAATTTAACTATTTTAGACCCGACGGGACAGTTTAAACAGTTTTTTTTGTCACAATGGCCGCTTTTTAGCTGAAGTAATGCCTGAGTTTCGAACGCTGAACAGGGATTTATTCCAAGTTTTTTCCATCGCCTGATGATTGCGTTGTTCTCAGGCGGGATTTTCTCCAGAAAATCAAGAGCCCTGTTTTTTAACATTGTGAGGTTTTGATGGTCTCCGTATACGAACAGGAACGGAACCACCACATTTAAAATTATTAGATTTACTGAAGCTTCTCCCATCATTTTGGATTTTCCTGGCTCAGAGGCTCTGTTAAAGCGAAAATGAGAATCCCAATATTCAGAAGCCTCAGTTTTGAAAAGTGATTTTATTTGTTCGGGATTTTCAATTTCCACTATTTTTGAGAAAAGGCCCTGCGAATTATATATTAACCGGGCCAGTTGAGATATCCGGACCGTAGGAAAATTTGCCGGCCTCAACCTCATGAATTTCCAAAGATGCGCTTCAACGGTTTTCAACTTATATTTCTTATGTAAAAAGTTAAATTCGTTACGCAAAGCCTGAAAATAGTCATCTCCTGAAAGTTCCTCATTAAGAAGTCCGGACGCTCCAAACAGCAATGATTCAAGTTGAAACAAACTATTTTTATGTTTCGACAGGATATTGTAGGGAACCGATTTTGCCAGCAACAAAAATGGCATAGCATTTATTTTAAAACCAAACACTTTTGCCAAAAACTGCCAGAAGGTCTCATTCCAGTCATTTTTATTCTCTGTAAGCCTTACAATGATCTCAGATGTTTTCTCTTCAAGCCTTTCAACCATAAGTCTGTGAAATCCCATCCGGATAAAAAGAGGATCTATACGATGGAATTCATCCTGACAGGCAATCCATGTTTTTGCACTCAACAGTTTTTGATAGTTCCTGGTATATTCTTCCGGCCAGGATATCTCCAATGTTGCAATTTCAGAACCGTTACTGCGGAATGTCTTTTTATCGGCTCTTTCAACCACGTGCAGTATAACGTTATCGTAAGCTTTGTCCCTGCCATGATTATGTTTTTCCCAGTCAGATGCCTTTTTATGGATTTCAATATTTCCAGCCCATACAGTATTTCCGATTTTTATTTTTGCATTGAAAAAATCAGGCCCGGAATTACTGTTCTGTATTCCGGTATAAATTATTTCCAATGGTTCACCTTCAGTGGTTTTAAGTTTTTTTGAGTTAAAAAGTCTGTTTTTCCATACATAATAAATAAATTTTTCGTGCATATATAGGGGTTAACGGGTTATTTTCGAAAATAAATCCCAAAGTACTATTCCTGCGCTTACCGCAATATTGAAGGAGTGTTTTGTGCCAAACTGGGGTATTTCAACAGCGCCGTCACAGATATTTATGATTTTTTGGCTAACACCCCTGACTTCATTTCCAAATATAAGTGCAATTTTTCCTTCCGGATGGAAATCATTCAGTGAAATACTGTTTTTAACCTGTTCCACTGCATAAATTTTATATCCGGCTGCCCTTAGTTTTAGCAAAGCATCCTCTGTTTCTTTAAAATATTCCCAGTTGACTGATTTTTCTGCATCAAGTGCAGTCTTGTGAATTTCTTTGTCAGGCGGTGTCGAACTTATCCCGCATAGAATGATCTTTTCGATCAACAGCGCGTCGGAGGTCCTGAAAACAGAACCTATGTTGTTAGAGCTTCTTACATTTTCAAGTACAACTACAATTGGTGTTTTGTCAGCTTTTTTAAATTCGTCTACTGTAAGGCGTTTAAGCTCGTTTATATGTAATTTTTGCATTCTGTCCATTACCACTGCACTTCTGTTCTTCTCAAAGGCATTGACATGCAACGGGGTCCTCCGCCACCGCGGGCAAGTTCCGACCCGGCAATAGTAATAACACATTTTTGATGATCATCAATGCTGGCTTTCCCCGAAAGTATATCAGATGCCCTTATTATTTCAAATCCGTTTTTGTGAAGCTCTTCCAGGGTATGGATATTTCTTTCATAGCCTATTACTTTCCCCGGAGAGAGGGCTAAAAAGTTAACTCCGCTGTGCCACTGTTCTCTTTCCTGTGTCCACAGATCTTTCTTTCCGCCACAAGTGACAGGCTTTAAATCGATGCCTGTCTTTTTCAGAGCATGAGGAATATTAGGTTGTTCCTCAATTTTTACTTTACCGTTATCAATTTTAATATAGATAGTTCTGTATGGATTTAACCTGTAAATTATTGGCTCATATACCAGACATGAGTCTGTGTTAAGACAGGTAAAAACCATGTCGAGGTGTATAAAAGATTCCGGTGTTTGGGGCAATTCCTGGACAATTATATGATATACTCCCCTGTGCTTTTTTAAATTTTCAATAATAAAATCAATACCCTGGGGACTGGTCCTGACGCTTGAACCTATAACATAAACATTATCACGGATCACCAGACAATCGCCACCTTCTATGGTGGACCTTTGATCAAATGTAATTTCTTCCTCCGGTTGTGACGGTTTTAGTATGTTAGTTTCAAAAATATCAGAATGCCTGAGTATGGCTTCAATTATAATAGTCTCCCGCACTCTTACTCTTTTAGCCATCCGGCCTATGATCATATTTCCGTTAATGCCCATTGCGGGATCACGCGTAAAAAAAAGGTTGTGAAGCGGACGAAGCATAAATTTTTCTTTACTGAGATAATCGGTAAGATTATTTCGTTCAAGGATAATTCCTTCAATTAATAATCCTGATAACTGTGAAGAAGTATATTCTGCCAGTTTATATTCCATACCAGGAATACCCTCATGTTGACATATCTCTTTTAACAGTGCGTTTTTTATTTCTTGTTTCTCAAGTATCCCGGATAACATCTTTTTGATCTCAAAAACCCTGGTGAATTTATTTAACACTCCTGAGAACTGGGCATATTCGGCAGCAGCAATTGAAAGATTTAATATATCGCTGTACAATGCCCTTTCTGCATTTTCCGGAGTCATATTTTCCACCTCGGAACCGGGAGTATGGATTATAACACCTTCCAGTCTGCCTATTTCAGAATTTATCGAGACTTGCATAGGTTAAATTTTGTGTTAAAAATAAGGTTATAGTTCCTTCATCTGATCTAAATTGCTCAAATGTTTTGTAAAACTGATTCAAAGATATAAACTTTGCAGTTGCTAAAATTGAAATTAAGTATCTTCGTTTTCTTTTTTTGATGAACAGGGTATTGACAAAAATATTGATCTGGTCGCTTTTGGCTTATTTCTCATTTTATCATTGTAATGCGCAGAGCCGTGACACAACAGATTTTATAATGGGTATAATTGATAATGGGGATACAATTATTCATAAAAATCTGAAAGAGGTTATTGTGATGCCTGAGTTGGATTTTAAGAATCCGAGACAGGAAAGGAGATATCACCGTTATATCCAAAAAGTCATAAAGGTTTATCCTTATGCCAGGCTTGCAGGAGAGATGCTCAGAGAGTATGAACCTAAATATTTGGCCCTTTCAGATGACCGTGCCAGGAGAAAAATGATGAAAGACCTTGAACAGCAATTACTCGATGAATATAAAGATGATATCAAAAAGCTGACAATATCAGAAGGTCGTATTTTATTGAAACTTATTGACCGTGAAGCAAGCAGGACTTCATTTACTTTGATTAAGGAGTTCAGGGGAGGCTTCAGTGCGTTTTTCTGGCAAAGCATAGCGCGGCTTTTTGGAGGTGACCTGAAGGTTGAATATGATCCTTACGGGGAAGACAAAGTACTTGAACATATTGTAATGCTTATTGAAATAGGATACTATTGATATTTCAATTATAACAGAATTTCATGAATGATGTAATCAGAACTTTTATAGCCCTGAAGATAAAACCCGGACCTGAGCTGGTAAAGTTAATTGCTACATTTAAGCAAGAGCTGGAAAGGGAAGCTATTAAGTGGACAGACTTAAACAATATGCACCTGACAATTAAATTTATCGGTAATACCTCCCCTGACCAGGTAAATCAGGTTAAGGCTGTATTAGCAGATATTACCAGTCAGTTTCCCGTTTTTTTGCTTTACCTGAACGGAGTAGGATCATTTCAAAAAGGAGGAAACCCCAATGTACTGTTTGTGAAAATTGACAGTTCAGATGTTTTAAAAGAGCTGGCAGAAGAGATAGATAATCAATTGCAACCATTTGGATTTCAGAAGGAATCAAGACGTTTCAATCCGCACCTCACTCTGGGCAGGATCAAATACCTGAAAGAAAAATCTGTTTTTAAAAGATTAACTGAAAATTTTAAACAATACCCTGTCCAAAATGAAACGTGCAGGCAAATTACTTATTATCAGAGTGTTCTAAAACCACAGGGGGCAGTATATAAATCTCTGGCTGAATTTAAGTTACAGGAAGGCCGTTAATTTTTCTATTCATAGCAACCGGATTCACAGTAACCGGAGCGTCATTTCCCATTTCCCTTTATACTCACCATAAGAGTGTATATAAGTATCTTGAAATCAACATAAAGGGAAATATTTTTAAGATAAAGCATATCATATGGAAGTCTTTCGAGCATCTCCTCCAGATTGGAGGCATATCCGTACTTTACCTGTCCCCATGATGTAATGCCCGGACGAAGCTTGTGCAGGTGGGTATAATATGGCGCTATATCAACAATTTTTTCAATATAATAACGTCTTTCGGGCCTTGGCCCGACAAGTGACATCTCTCCCTTCAGAACATTATAAAATTGTGGTATTTCATCAAGGTGTGTTTTTCTTAAAAAAGACCCGACTTTAGTTATCCTTTCGTCATTTACGCTTGATAACTCGGGAGTACCGTTTTCGGCATTATAAACCATGCTGCGGAGTTTGTATATTTTAAAAGGTTTGCCAAATCTTCCGATACGTTCCTGTTTATATATAACCGGCCCTTTTGAAGTAATTTTTATGATCGCGGCAAGAATGCAAAAAAGGGGAAGCATAATTACTGAAGCAGTTATTGAAACTATAATGTCAATCATTCTTTTGGTTTTTTCCTGCCATGCGGGCATAATACCATTGGAGATTTTTATCAGGGGACTTCCATAGATAGTATTCATCTTAACTGTACCGGACAGGAAATCATAGAGGTCTGGTATTCCCCAAATTGTGACCTGCCTGTTTTCAAGGACTGTTAAAATATCGCTGATCCTTTTGTGGTCTTTAGTTTCAAGCGCAATAATTACCTCCTCAATATTATTTTGTTCGATTATGTTGTTCAATTCCTGCGGCTTGCCTAAGTTAGGAAGATATTTCTCCATAATCTTATTATCGTTGTTTTCAAGTCCGACAAATCCGGCAAATAAATTGCCGGCGGGACGTTGCTGACTGACCATTTCATTGTAGACTTTTTCAGCTTTTTTGTTGCTTCCGATCAAAATTGTATTAAATCCGATCTTTCTTTGGTGTATTCTGTGTATAGTGCGGGTAGTAAGTATCAGGCGGAAAAGATAGGTGAAACAAAAATGTAAAACAAAAAGGGTGAAAAACAGTTGATAATAATTTTTATAAGAGTGAATAAAATCATCGAGTATAAGCACAAAGAAAATTACTACTACTCCAACAAGGGAGGTCAAAAATGTCTGTCCCAGTTCCAGCAGTCTTGATCTCCTGTATATATTATCATAAAATCCGGTTATATAATAGAAAAAAAGCCAGGCAGGAGGTATAAATGCAAGTCCGAGGAAATACCTCGAAGTGAATTCAATTGGTATATCAATTCCGAAAAGCTGCGGTTCAATAACCACTTTTCTATATATAAAAAATGCTGTCCAGCTAAGGGTTGCGGCAATTAAGTCAAGTATCAAATATCTCGCAACCTGCCATTTTCTGTTCATTATTTGCCGGTTATGTTCAGTCTGGAAAAACAGTGTTATTATAAATCCAAACCTGAAACGAAAAAGAATGAAAAATATTGTGGCAAAAGTAGCCTAACTATCGGAGAATTGAGATAATTTTGATTTAACTGAAGCTATATTATGCAAAACTTTGATATAATCTTCAATTTCAGTTACCGGTTGTCTTTTGGATTGGGTATTTTCGATGAAAATGTCGAATTCATCTGTAAATTTTATTTTGCCAGGATTGATTTTGGAATTATTATAACTGAAGTTTTTGGTAATGAAGTTTAGTGCAACAAATATCCCTGAAGCAAATGCCTTTATTGTAAATTCATCCGAATTAAGTGAGCCGAAATTGAGGTTAACTATAGTTGCGTTACCATAATCCAGACGGAGGTTTATAAACTCTGACAAAGCTAAAGGATTTTTAAAAGATAGCGAACTAATTTTTTTCGGAGATCCGTTAACCATTCCCTGCAGCATCATAAGCAGCCCGGTCAGTAACTCATCCTTATAATCTTTTTTATAACAGGTGATATCCCAGTATGCCGGAGGTTTTATATTGTTTTTGATCCATTGTACAGCTGGGTGGTTAAACAGGGGATTGGAAAACTGAAAAACTATATTGGCCTCCTTTGCCAGTTTAGCCAATTCTTCGAATTCATTAATGCCATAGTTGGGATAATCAACAGCAAAAATGTGTTTGCCTTTTTTTAGAGATTTGCTGATCAGGTCATAAGGAAGAAGTGAAAAATGGTTAATCACCAAAATATCTGAGCGTTCTATTAATTCAATACGGTTAAATTCAGGGACTGAAAATCTGAAGTCATCTTCACTTAATTTTACGCCGACTGAGGATTTTCCTGTAATATGAATTTTTGAATTTTTCCGAATCCGTTTAATGTACGGTTCCAGCAACTTAATATCTCCTATAAATCCCAGGTTCAGCATAATATTGCAAATATAGGATTCAGTTTAGATGTAATTTAAGTTGGCGACATTAATTTATCAACTTTATGTGTTAATATTGTATTTAATGCAGACAGGTAAAATTTAACGGGTAAATTTATTTTTGTTGGATAATTGATTTTATGATAATGGAAAATGATGATCCCCGCCACCAGGGGATGAGGAAAAAACTGGTTGAAGGATTAAGGATAAAGGGGATAAGAGATGAGAATGTTTTATCTGCCATTGAAAAAGTGCCAAGGCATCTTTTTATGGAGAGTTCATTTCTTAATTTTGCTTATAAAGACCAGGCTTTCCCGATTGGGTCAGGACAAACAATTTCACAACCATACACAGTTGCATTTCAAACTCAACTTCTGGAAGTAAAGAAGAACGATAAGATTCTGGAAGTTGGAACCGGATCAGGTTATCAGGCAGCTGTATTATTAGAAATGGGGGCAAGGTTATATACAATCGAGAGGCAGAAGGATCTTTTTCTGAAAGCGCAGTCATTTTTGCCTGAGATAGGTTATCATCCCGCCTGTTTTTTTGGTGACGGGTGGCTTGGATTACCCGGTTTTGCACCATTCGACAAAATTTTAGTAACTGCAGGGGCTCCTTCTGTACCTGCCGCATTGAAAGAACAGCTTAAAACAGGGGGGAGGCTTGTAATACCTGTAGGGAATGAAAACAGACAGGAGATGATAGTAATTATACGAATTTCAGAGAATGAATTTAAAAGTGAAAAACACGGAGGCTTTATTTTTGTTCCATTATTAAAAGGAACCGTAAATTAAAAGGATATGTTAAGCATTAAAAAGTTCATAGTAAATCCGTTGCAGGAAAATTCATATGTTGTGTCAGATGAGACCGGGGATTGTATTTTCATTGATCCCGGATTTTATTTTCCTGAAGAGCAGGATAAAGTTAAAAAATATATCTCGGATCATGATTTAAACCCTGTGCTTATTGCCAATACCCATTGTCACTTTGATCATATTATGGGTGTTGAGTTCCTGCGAAAAGAGTATGGCATCGGTTTTTCAGCTCATCCAGACGATTCCTTTTGGGTTGAAGCCGCAATAGAACAGGGAGAGATGTTCGGGTTCCGGATTGAATCAGTAAGGATGCCTGACTCCTTTTTCGGGGAAGATGAATTTGTTGAATTTGGCAATTCAGCACTTCGTATAATCCATGTGCCGGGTCATTCCCCGGGACATGTTGTTTTTTATTCTGAAGCCGATAAAGTACTGTTGGCAGGCGATGTTATTTTTTATGGCAGTATAGGGCGAACTGATCTGCCCGGTGGTGATTACAACCAGTTGATTTCAAATATCAATAATAAGCTTTTCACTCTGCCCGCAGATGTTAAAATACTTTGTGGACACGGACCCTCTACAAATATTGGTTTTGAAAAATCATCCAATCCATTTCTTACCTGAGACTGGAAATAATTATTAAAAGGTGAATATTTAAAAATATATATTTCTTTATTTGTTAAAGTTAATTTAAATCCATTACAGATGTCTCACGATCTTTTTGCATCACGGCATATTGGCCCCAGGGAGGGGGAAATCGATGAAATGCTCAGGGTTATAGGTGTTAATTCACTGGAAGAGCTGGTCAGCCAGACTATCCCTTCCGATATAAGACTGAAAGAACCGCTCAGGCTGCAGGAAGGAATTACCGAACGGCGTTATTTCAGGAAAATCCTTAACCTGGCCGGCAAGAATAAGGTATTTAATACATATATAGGGATGGGTTACTACGATACTATAACTCCTGCAGTTATTTTACGTAATGTACTGGAAAATCCTGTCTGGTATACCTCATATACTCCCTATCAGGCTGAGATTTCGCAGGGCAGGCTGGAGGCCTTGCTGAATTTCCAGACCATGATATGTGAGCTGACGTCAATGGAGATTGCCAACGCATCTCTTCTTGATGAGGCAACGGCTGCTGCTGAGGCGATGATCATGATGTACAACCTTCGTACGCGCCCTATGGTCAGGGCGGGAGTTAACAAGCTGCTGGCAGATGAGAATATATGGCCGCAAACACTGGATGTCTTAAAAACCCGGGCAAACCCACTGGGAATAGAATTAGAGGTATTGTCAAAAAATGACTTTGATTTTACAGACGGTGTTTTTGGGGTTATTGTTCAGTACCCTGATTCAAACGGTGAGATAGTGGATTATTCGGAGATTGTAAAAAATGCCCATAATAATAATGTAAAGGTTGCCGTTGCCAGCGACCTTCTTGCACTTGCTCTTGTAAGGCCTCCCGGAGAGTGGGGGGCTGACATCGTATTAGGAAGCAGTCAGCGTTTCGGCATACCAATGGGTTACGGCGGCCCGCATGCTGCTTTTTTTGCATCAAAAGATGAATATAAGAGGAATATGCCCGGGCGGATAATAGGGGTTTCCAGAGATATTCAAGGTAACCGGGCATTGCGAATGGCCCTCCAGACACGTGAGCAGCATATAAAAAGAGAAAAGGCTACTTCCAATATCTGTACAGCCCAGGCTTTATTAGCTACAATGGCGGGTTTTTTCGGAGTGTATCACGGGAATGAGGGACTTCAGAGAATTGCCCGCCGTATTCATAATATTGCTGCCTTTCTGGGAACAGAAATTGAAAAGCTGGGTTATAAACAGCTTAATTCCAATTTTTTTGATACTATCAGGATTAAGTTGCCCCAATATGTAAAAAGAGAAGATATAGAGTGGCTTTCGCATGAACTGGAGATGAATTTCCGTTATTTCGATAATGGGGATGTAGGATTAAGTGTTGATGAAACCACCAACCGTGAGGATATGACCTGGATACTGGAGGTATTTGCAAAAGCTGCAAATAAAAAGTGGGCTGTTGTAAAAGAGTATCCCAAAGGAATTGAAATAGATTCAAAGTTCAGAAGGGAAAGTAGTTATATGAATCAGGAGGTGTTCAGTCATTACCGGTCCGAAACAGAATTGTTAAGGTATATTAAGAAATTGGAACGAAAGGATATCTCTCTCACTCATTCTATGATTTCGCTGGGATCATGCACAATGAAGCTGAATGCAGCTACCGAGATGCTCCCTCTCAGCTGGATTGAGTTTAATGGAATTCATCCTTTTGTGCCAAAAAATCAGGCACGGGGATATCATGAGATGATGGAAGAGTTGCGTCGTGACCTTTCTGAGATCACCGGAATGGCAGATGTGAGTCTTATGCCTAATTCAGGGGCAGCCGGGGAATATACCGGACTGATGGTAATAAGGGAGTATCATAAAAGTCGTGGTGAGGGATTCCGCAATGTGGTACTGATCCCTTCATCTGCTCACGGAACTAATCCTGCGAGTGCTGTAATGGCAGGAATGAAGGTTGTTGTGGTGGATTGTGATGAGAGAGGCAATATCGACCTTAACGACCTTAGGCATAAAGCAGAGGAGAATAGTGAGTTACTGGCTGCTATAATGATAACCTATCCTTCAACACACGGGGTTTTTGAATCTTCTGTGGTTGAAATATCTCGTGTTATTCACAAATATGGAGGTCAGGTATATATGGATGGAGCTAATATGAATGCAATGGTCGGCTTGTCATCACCCGGATTAATCGGGGCTGATGTATGTCATTTAAACCTGCATAAAACATTTGCAATCCCTCACGGAGGTGGCGGGCCTGGTGTAGGCCCGGTTGCTGTAGCAGATCACCTGGTTAATTTTTTGCCTTCGCATCCTGTTATGAATAACGGGCATATCGGTATTAATGCTGTATCTGCTGCACCCTGGGGAAGTGCTTCAGTGTTGCCGATAACTTATGGATATATTAAGATGATGGGGGCAGACGGACTCAAACGTGCATCCTGCATAGCAATCCTGAATGCCAATTATATTGCACATGCTCTCGATAAAAATTATGGTATTTTATATACCGGTGAGAACGGGCGTGTAGCACATGAACTGATACTGGAGTGCAGGCATTTCAAATCTTCAGCAGGAATTACAGAAGAAGATATAGCCAAGAGACTTATGGATTTCGGTTTTCATGCGCCTACGTTATCATTTCCGGTTCACGGAACGCTTATGATAGAACCGACAGAAAGTGAGTCCAAACAGGAACTTGACAGGTTTATAGATGCCCTGAATGTCATATACAAAGAGATTCAGGAGATCGAAAATGGGGAGTCTGACAGTCAGAATAATGTCCTGAAAAATGCACCTCATACTGCCGAATGTGTAAGTTCCGATAATTGGGATTATAAATATTCAAGGCAAAAAGCTGCATATCCGGTTGATTGGGTAAGAGATAATAAATTCTGGGTTCCGGTAGGAAGAGTTGATAACGCATGGGGTGACAGAAATCTGATTTGTATCTGTGGAACGACAGAGGATTTTGAAAATAGTTAACGGGTAGTGATAAAAGGTAAGTGTATGACAGTTGCCTGCAATAATAATTGCACTTTATTATGATAGTATTTCCAAATGCCAAGATAAATATCGGACTGAATGTGGTTTCCAGGCGAGAGGACGGATATCATGATCTGGAAACTGTTTTTTACCCTTTACCTTATACCGATGCACTGGAAATGGCAGAAACCGGGGTTACCGGATTGACAGTATCGGGTATTCGGATTGATGCTGATCCCGATGACAACCTTGTTTTAAAAGCATATAACCTGCTGAAAAAGGATTTTGATCTTCCTCCGGTTCAGTTTCATCTGCATAAAGTAATTCCACCGGGCAGGGGACTTGGAGGAGGTAGTTCAGATGCTGCGTATACCCTTAGAATGTTAAATGATTACTTTAGTCTCGGCCTGACTCATGATCTCTTGTCCGGTTATGCTGCACTGACAGGTGCGGATTGTCCCTATTTTATTCAAAACAAGCCGGTATTTGCCGAAGGTAAAGGTGATAAATTAACACCTTTGAATATAGATATTTCAAAATATCATATTATTGTTCTGGATCCGGGATGTTTTGTCTCTACCAGGCAAGCCTATGAAAATGTGGTTCCTGTAAAACCCCGGTTCTGTCTGAAGGAGTTGCCCGGCATACCGGTTGATCAATGGAAAGATCTGATCGTTAATGATTTTGAAACCACCGTCTTTGAAAAGTTTCCCGTGATTAAGGACTACAAAGAAATGCTTTACGGATTGGGAGCTGTCTATGCCTCAATGTCTGGAAGCGGATCATCAGTATATGGTATTTTTGGTCAATTGCCCCAAAACCTCAAAAAAATAATACAAAAAAGTATTTTATTTGCCGTTTAAATTCGCTCGTTTACCGAGGAAATCGTCCCGCTCACATAATTTACCTGTTTTTAAGTATTAAAAGGTGCAACCTTTGTGCCGGTTATGTGTCTATTAGTATAGATAAAAGAAAGCATAATGTTAAAAAATAAAACCATGAAAACAAGAAGTTTAAGATTTAACCAGATGATTTATACAACAATGTTTGTTGTGTTATTTTTAATTGTGAATATGAATGTTGACGGAGCTGAAGCAAGTGTTGCTGCGGATCTGGAACGTGTTGCAGAGACCAGGCTGGTTGTGGAAGATTGGATGGTTAGCGAAAAATACTGGGATATCAGCAGCAGTGCCAGTACTGTTGAAAAGGAAGCTGATCCTGTTTCCGGGATTGAGTCATGGATGCTTGATGAAAGTAAATGGGACATTAAACTTTTCAGAAGTATCGTTGTTCTTAATGATGAAACACTAAAGGTAGAAGATTGGATGATAAATAAGAATTTATGGAATTAGAGAATAGGTAAGTTTTAGGTAATTTAGTTTAGTCAGATTTATAAGGCTGTTGGCAACAACAGCCTTTTTTTATGTCTGATAAGAAAGACCTGATGAAACTTCCAAACAGGGAATGTAAAAAAAGGGATTCAGATCATCTTAATTGGAGAAAATGATCTGCCTCATTTTTTTATTAACGGTAGTCAAAATGCAACCTTCTGCCTATAAAGGCACTATTTATTTCTCCATTTGTAAATACCGCCCGGCCATTTATAAAGGTAGAAACTACTTTATGAGTGAATTCATATCCTTCAAAGGGTGACCATCCACATTTGTATAGAATATTTTCAGGTTTAACTTCCCAGCTAAGGTCAGGATCTACCAGCACAAGGTCAGCGTAATAACCTTCACGTATATAGCCACGCCGGTCAATCCGGAACAGATCTGCCGGCGCATGACACATTTTTTGGATTACTTTTTCGACAGGAATAAAATTTTTTCTGCTCATTTCCAGCATTGCCACCAGTGAATGCTGGATGAGGGGGCCTCCCGAGGGTGCTTCGGGATAAGGCCTGTTTTTTTCTTCCGCTGTGTGAGGAGCATGGTCAGTGGCAATGACATCAATTTTATCTGTCAGTAAAGCTTTCCAAAGTGCTTCTTTATCTTTTTTTGTTTTAACGGAAGGATTCCATTTGATTAAGTTGCCTTTATCTGTGTAATTCTCTTCATCAAACCATAGATGGTGTACACAAACCTCAGCAGTTATCTTTTTTTCTGAAACGGGTCCGGAAGAAAAAAGAGACATCTCTCTGGCAGTGGAAAGGTGAAGTATATGAAGTCTTGTATTATACCTTTCTGCAAGATCAATGGCTTTGGATGAAGAGAGAAAACATGCCTCTTCACTTCTTATTTTTGAATGTTCTGAAACAGGTATGTTTATGCCATATCTGGATTTTGCCTTTTCCAGGTTATTGCGAATTGTCTTTTCATCTTCACAGTGAGTTGCTATCAGTACAGGTGAATGTTTAAATATTTCTGAAAGTACTTCCTCGTCGTCGACCAGCATATTTCCTGTAGATGATCCCATAAACACTTTTAATCCGCAGACCTCTGCCGGATCAGTTTTCAGCACCTCTTCAATATTATCATTGGTGGCTCCCATATAAAATGAATAGTTGGCTAAAGATACTTCAGAAGCCCTTTCAAATTTCCGGTTCAGTAGTTCCTGAGTTGTGGTTTGCGGATTCGTATTTGGCATTTCCATAAATGAAGTTACTCCGCCGGCAACGGCTGCCTTGCTTTCAGTGGCTATCTCACCTTTATGTGTCAGTCCGGGTTCCCTGAAATGTACCTGGTCGTCGATCACCCCGGGGATGAGGTATAGCCCGGTTGCGTCAATTACCTCCACAGTTGAAGTTATAATTTCCCGGGGTACAGCGTACGGAAATATCTTTTCAATTACATCATTGTTGATCAAAATTGAGCCTCTGAATTTCAATCCTTCATTTATGATAGTTGCATTTTTTATTAAAATTTTTGGAGAGTTCATCATAGTATCGTTATAAAATTATTCTCTTTCATATTTTTTGAAGAAGCTTGCAGTTTTCATTTTCAGTACTCCCCATAATGCTTCATTGAAAATTCCGCCACTCATTTTTGATACTCCTTCTTTGCGGTCTGTAAAAATTATAGGTACTTCAACAATATTAAATCCAAATTTGTATGCTGTAAATTTCATCTCTATCTGGAATCCATAACCTTTCAACTTTATTTTATCAAGATTTATAGTTTCGAGTACTTTTCGGCGGTAGCATTTGAATCCGGCAGTTGTATCCTTTATTTTCATTCCGGTAACAATTCTGACAAATACTGAAGCCAGATATGACATCAGCACCCTTCCCAATGGCCAGTTTACCACATTGATCCCTGATATATACCGTGATCCGATAGCAACATCGGCACCATCAACTGCGGCAGTGTAAAGTCTTTCCAGATCGTTTGGATTATGTGAGAAGTCACAATCCATCTCAAAAATATAATCGTATTTATGCTCAAGTGCCCATTTAAAACCTGTAATATAAGCTGTTCCGAGTCCCAGCTTACCTTTACGCTCAATCATATGCAGCCGCCCGGGAAATCCGGACTGGAGATTTTTTACAATTTGTGCAGTTCCATCCGGGGAGTTGTCTTCAATAATTAAAATTTCAAAAGGAGTAGAGAGTGAAAAAACTGTGCGGATCATCTTTTCAACATTCTCTTTTTCATTATAGGTGGGTATAATTACCAAATTTTTTGACACTATATAATAGATTAATTTTATGAACTATTTAAGAATTTAAAGATAATTAAACCTGCATTAACTGGTGCTCTTCATAGAATATTTTATGCAGATTAAATTATTTTTTTTATTTGTGTTGCGCATTAAAGCCGGAATATTTAAATTTGAATATGGTATTAATTAACATACCCGACTGTTAGTAATAATTGAAATCCAGAGGGTTGATAATTTAATGTTAAGTCAGGGGAAAAAAAAGCGGCAAAAAATTTGGGATAAACAAAAAGGTATCTACATTTGCAGCCGTTTAAAATAGTTCGTTGAAAGCAACAGCAGGGGGAGAGGCGAATATTCAGGTTTCATGGCGGGAGTAATTTTTAGTTACTTTTGGTACTGGGGTCAGGATAAAAAAAAAGGGAATAATTTTCACTTAATATAAAAAAGATTATTAACTTTGCGCCCCCTAAAAGGATAAACGAAAAAGAGTTCTTTAAAATTTTGACAATAGAAATAGACAATAAATAAGCAAGGTGTCCCAACTTTGTTGATTTCTGGAGATTTTTACCTGAGCGTAAGAGACAATAAACTTTTTATATATACAATGGAGAGTTTGATCCTGGCTCAGGATTAACGCTAGCGGGAGGCATAACACATGCAAGTCGCACGGTAGCAGGCCCTTCGGGGTGCTGACGAGTGGCGGACGGGTGCGTAACGCGTATGCAACCTACCTTATGCAGGGGGATAGCCCATGGAAACGTGGATTAATACCCCATAAAATTATTTGGTCGCATGGTCAGATAATAAAAGTTACGGCGGCATAAGATGGGCATGCGTCTGATTAGTTAGTTGGTAAGGTAACGGCTTACCAAGGCAACGATCAGTAGGGGTCCTGAGAGGGTT
>LSQX01249029.1_pt1 | contig 22222 bp, 24 predicted proteins | sample 654561 | NCBI WGS metagenome assembly LSQX01 (sample SAMN04489861, study PRJNA283612) | anaerobic digester metagenome | isolation source: 4 biogas reactors fed with cattle manure at either 37C or 55C with and... | place: Denmark: Kongens Lyngby | collected 2014
GTGCGTCTTCCAGAACTTCTGCCTCGACGTCCTTGAATTCGTAAGGAACGCCGACGTATGCCTTGACACGGCGGAAAGCTGCTGCTCCCGGCCGGGTCTTGTAGGGGATCATTCCGCGGATGGTGCGTTTTACAAGGTGATCCGGGCGTCTTGGGAAGAATGGACCTCCCTCAACGGATCCGCGAACACGTGTTACCTGGTACTCGTTTAAGACCATTGCACGGGCACCGGATACGATGACCTTCTCGGCATTGATGATTGCAATCTCCTCGCCGGCGAGGATGCGGGTTGCAACAATACTGGAAAGTCTTCCAAGAAGGAGATTTTCTCCATCAATAACTGTTACCATACTCATCTCACCTCAGGATCCTTACGCGGCTTCCTTTCGGATTTGCAGCAACAAGCTCTTCGATTGTCATGCAGGTGCCTTTTGCTTCAGTTATTTTCTCGCGGGCTGCATCGGAGAAGTTGAGAGCTGCAACTGATACGGAAGTACCAATTACCCCTGCTGCGAGCACTTTGCCCGGAACCAGGATGATCTCATTCTCGTTTGCATAGCGGTTGATTTTACCGACGTTCACTTCTGCCTGATTCTTGCTGGACGTGTTCAGACGGCCGGCAATTTCACGCCAGATGTTTGCCTCGTTCTCCCGGGATGCGCGTTTAAGCATCATAATTAAGGATTCGAGACGTGGGTTAGTTTTATTCATTTACAGTCCCTCCTGTAATGCTTCAATAAGATCTGAGGATCTTGACTTGATATGCAGCAGTGCTCTTTCAATGATCTCTTTCACCGGCAGTGACCCGTCGCTTTCAACAACGAAGATGAACTTCGTGCTGTCTGAACTAATATTAATAGCCGGGTCCTGACCGATGCCGCTGTCCATACATGCTGTCTCGCAGAGACGGCATAACGAACAGTCTTTTTCCTTGCTTTCGCCGTTTACAACACGGATGCTGACGGTATCTTTCGTGAGTTCCAGAACGTCGCGGGGACATTCGGCAACACATTTTCCGCAGCCGTCACAGGTATCTTTGATGGTGATGACCGGATATTCGGAGTAACCGCAGGCAAGAGTCGGCTGCCATTTGGCATGCTCTTTTCCGTAGTTTACTTCTGCTACCGCTTCTAAGACGACCTTCTGATTTTCCCAAAGTTTGACGATCGGGATGTTGTTGTGGACCGGGACGATGTTCTCGTCCATGGAGATAAGATCACCGGAGGTGACCATCTTCGGACCTTCAACACTCAGGGTAAACATTACCGTGCAGTGTGGACATCCCTCGCCGCCGCAGGAACATTCACTTCTTGGAACATACTGCGAGAGGTCGGTCTTGATCGGGATGAGACCAAGTCTGTGTGCCAGCATCTCGTCAAAGAGGACACTGGTATTGTCATAGATGCGGATATCTTCGATGGCGAGGGTTGGCACCTCACCGATCATCGAGCGACGAAGTGCGTTGGCGAATGCAGGAGTCGCTCCGTGAATAGTAAAACGTGCGACAGAGTCATCGAGCCTGCTGAATACCAGATCCATTCAGACTCTCCTGCCTCTTCTGCCACCTTTGGCACGAATGCTGTCGTGTGGTACCGGAGTTACGTCTTCGATTCTGCCGATGCGCATACCTGCACGTGAAAGTGCACGAATTGCTGCCTGTGCGCCGGGTCCGGGTGACCGCTGTCTTCCGTTTCCGGGAGCACGAACACGAATGTGGAGTCCGGTGATGCCTTTGTCCTTTGAGGCCTGGGCGATGTTGATTGCCATCTGCATTGCTGCGTAGGGCGATGACTCATTGCGGGCCTGCTTAACGACCATTCCACCGCTGGATTTGCAGATGGTTTCTGCACCCGAAAGATCGGTTACGGTGATGATGGTGTTGTTGAATGAGGCAAAGATGTGGGCAATACCCCATTTTTCAGTTGCTTCTGCCATGATTATGCCCTCTGATTCATGATACGCTGACGTTCACCGTTGGCTTCATCAACAAGAGTGGAGGTTGCGTAATACATAACTCCAGCTTCTTCTGCAATTGAGACCATGTAGCTTGGAACACTTACACGCTGACCATTGATAGCAATGTGTCCGTGGGTGATAAGCTGACGTGCCTGTTTCGGGCTGCGTGCAAGACCTTTGCGGTAGACGATTGTCTGGAGCCGGCGCTCAAGGATGTCTTCGACTTTTAAAGACAGAATGTTATCCATTGCTGCGTCCGGACCAACAAGGCCGTAGCGCTGGAGCGTGGTGACAAGTTCATCGCGGCGGGCGATCGTCTTTGGTGCCTCACCGATGGCGGAGGTCATTGCGAGAACTTCTCGGGCGCCGCTTCTGTGCTTTCTAAGTACTTCGGTGGCTCTCCAGATCTCGCGTTTGTTACGCAGACCATAGGTGATCGCAAGGACGCGTTCTGATTCAATACGCGACTTCTCGAAGCGGCGCTTCGGGGAAGAGTATTGTTTGGTGTTCTTTCCTGGGTATCCCATTTTAAATCACCTGATTAGTTCCGCCTCTTGGAGACACCGACGATCTTACCGAATCTGCCGGTTGCTTTCGTACGCTGTCCGCGAACTTTGAGACCATTCTCATGACGGATACCGCGGTAACACCGCATCTTCTTCATGAGGTTGATGTCATCTTCCTTCGCAAGGGAAAGGTCGCTGCCGTAGAGGTGTTTCGGTTCTCCCGAATACACGTCTACCGGGCGGTTGACCATCCATTTTGGCACTGAGGCAGGGTATGCTTTTACCTGCTCTTCAATCGCGGCCACATCTTCATCGCCTAAGAGACCCATGGTTGCACGGGTGTCGACGCCTGCACGGCGTGCGATGATGAGTGCGGCATGGAGGCCGATGCCCTTAATGCCGGTGAGCGCGAGCTGCACAGGCTGGGTACCGTCCAGATCAGTGTTAATGATCCGCACAAAATATTTTAATTCTGACTCTTCAACCATTTTTTCGCCTCTCTTTTGGAGAGTTTAGTCTAAATTTGAAACACACAAAATGTGCGTGTTGCGTATGTTAAGCGCAGACGGAGGGATTTGAACCCTCGAGTCCCAGGGGGACACAGGTTTAGCAAACCTGCGCCATACCAGGCTTGGCTACGTCTACAGAGAACTCCGCATCTTTCCTTCCGACGGATCGGAAGGCTGCACATTATCTAAAAGATATATGCAGGTCGACACTCGCAGTATGCCAGATACTGCTCCACTAAACTGAGTGCTCTATTATGTAAGGTTTAGAGCAATATAATACTTCGCCTATCCCTCTGAAGAGATACAAAAAAAGTATTAGTTCTTCAGACAGCTCAGAAGAGCGTCGCAGCGGTCGATCATATGCTGGGCGGCTTCACGGATAACCGTGAGCGGTTCTTTTGTAGCTCCGGGCTTCATGGAGATAAACACTTCGGGGTCGGAGAACTGGTATTTGATCTCGTATTTGGCAACATCCACTTCAGGATCTGCAAGGATCTCATCCACCAGCGCATTCACGATCGTGTGCCCTTCACCCTCCAGAGTGACCCGTATCTTATCCTTTTCAAGCTCGATAATCTTCAGCTTCATTCCCTTATACATTCGCCGGACGATACTATATAATTGTGGGATGGATCAATAACAAAAAAGTGATTTAAAGGATTTTCTGAGTGAAGGCAACCTGACCGGAGATACGGGTGATCCGCACTTTCACATTCTGACCGGCCTTGGTTCCGGCGACATAGAGAATATATTTGCCGATTCTTGCAACTCCGTCGCCTTTCTTGCTGATGGATTCGATATGGACCTCAAGTTCCTTTCCTTCCTCGATCGCAGGGCCCTGAACCTCGGTCTTCGCTTTCCGCTTGCGGATCGGTCTCTTCGATCCGCATGCCTCGCAAAGAAGCATCAGAACGCGGTCGTCTTTGACGAGTTTCGTATCGGGTCTGCCGCACTCGGAACAGATGACGTAATCGCCGACATACGTCTCAAGAATCGCATCGAACTGCGCCTGTTCGAACTTTCCATTGAACACCGCGCGGTTTCCGTCGATCTTGCCTGCCGTACCAAGTTCGCCCAGAATGAACTTCATGAAGTGATCGGGATCACGGTTGAGGGTATCGGCGATCTCGGAAAAATTCTCAAGAACCGTTGTTTTCCCCTCGATATAGATCTTCGCCTTCGGCATGACGAACCGTTCGCCGGTCTCCGTCGGTTCCCCTATCCCGGAATACGCGGCCGTTAACATATCTTCGTATGACTGCACCATAATACATACACGTTGGTTGTGAGAACATATAGGTCTGATGCACCGGATGGGAATCTCACACTAATTTCCCGGCGAAGATCACAAAACCGCGTAAGTTCTATTCTAAAAAAGATGGATGATCAGTTCCCGTATTTCTTCCAGGACTCTTCCAGGGCCGCGATCGCCGGAAGCTTCTTTCCCGTCAAAAATTCGATGCAGGCCCCCCCGCCGGTTGACAGATGGGAGTACTGGGGTTCAAGACCCAGCTGTTCGATGACCGCCGCCGTATGACCGCCGCCGCATACGGAAAAGTCCGCATTCGCCGCCGCACGCAGGAGTTCGAACGTACCGGGTGCAAAATTTACATCTTCAAAAACGCCGGCCGGACCGTTGAACACGATCGAGCCCGAGTTCCTCAGAGCTTTTGAAAACTGCACAATAGACTCCGTACCCATATCGAGGATCGGGCAGTCTTTGGGAACACGGGTGATCGGATACTCCTTCCGCTCGTCATGTTCTTTGACCGCGACGTATTCCGGCAGAAGGACCTTATCAGGATAGGAGTCGAGAATGGTTTTTGCCTTGGCCACTTCATCGTCATAGCCGAGCGTATGGATCAGGTTTCTCGAAGGTTCGCCGATGTCGATCCCTTTTGCCAGATAAAAGACGTTTGCAACCACACCGATAATGGCAACTTTGTCGGCGGTCTTGTTTGCGAGAACATTTCCGGCAACCGCGATGGAATCATCCACCTTTGTTCCGCCCAGAACGAAAGTCACGGGTTTCGGCGCCGAGGTGAACACTTTGGAAAGCATGGACACTTCCTTTTCCATGAGAAGTCCGGCAACCGTTTTCATGGCATAGGAAAGGCCGGTGATCGTCGGCTGGGATCGGTGGGCCGTGCCAAACGCATCATACACAAAAAGATCCGCCATCGAAGCAAGTTTTTTCACGAGATGGGTCTTAGCTCCGTCCTCCGGCTTCAGAGTCAGATTCTCTTCTGCCGAGAACCTGACATTTTCCAGAAGAACGATATCTCCCGGGTGAGCATCGCGGACAGCATGCTTTGCGCAGGTGCCGAAGATATCATCCACATAGGTGACCGGCATATTCATGAGCCGCTCCAGTTTCTCGGCATGGGCGGCAAGTGTGGTGAAATCCTTTTTCCCGGGCCTGCTCTGGTGGGCAAGGACCACGACGCGGGAATCTTCCAGTGCCTGCAGGGTGGGGATGTGTTCGCGGAACCGTTTGTCGTCCAAAATAGTATTGGAGGAAGGATCTATAGGGGAGTTGAAATCCACACGGACGAGAACGGTTTTTCCGCGTGTCTCAATATCTGCGAGAGTCCCAAAGTTCATATCAAAAAGATTGGCTTTTTGTACCTATAAATACCAAGTGTCTTCACGGCCCGGGAGACGTGACTTCGGGATTTTCTTTCTCTGCCGTCTCCGCTTTCTTTGCCAGAGCTTCCTCTTTGATCCGCATTTTTTCCAGCATCTTCTTTTTGGAACGGTAGTAATTCAGCGGATGCGAAACCGACTCGCAGAGCCTATCCTTATTTACGCAGACCCCGTGGGTCAGCATGGTGGCGCAGGAAGGAGTCGTGTACTCGTTCGTCAGGATATGGTCGACCTGATAGTTCGTCATATCAGGATTGTAATCCGGGCTTCGTGCAAAAATTCCCGCAACCTGCTCCGCGTTCATCCCGACATTGTGCAGAAATGCCGTCATGGAAAAACGGCCCGAATGCGTGAGATTCACGCCTGCCGCCGCCGCCGCGATCAACGCCTGGATACAGGGAGGATACGCCGACTCGTCGATCGCCCCGAACTCAACAAGCGTTCGCTCCTGCACGGCAGAGAGGATCTTGTCGCTCCAGGGAAGAAACTCTTTTGCGATCGACTCCGGGATGTCGAGCGGCAGACCTGATGAGAGGATCGCCCGTATCCTCTCCGCGATCAAAACATCCATCTCGTCGGAAGAGACGGAGACAAACCCGCTTTCAACGTCCCGGTTGATCAGCCGCCACTTCGCATCACGCACGCGGGACGCAAGCTCCACATACCGAATCACCGGAAGCGAACCGTCTCCCAGTTCGAGACCCAGCTCCTCGCAGACACGCTTTTTCAAAAGCTCGTTCTCCTCGGCATGGAAATACGCATAAACACGGGCTGCCTCCATCTTACAGAGCCGGTCCATTGTTCGTTTGTCTTTTGCGGCCGAGGCGAGCACCCGTGCAAGAACATATGTTATGATATCGGAAACAACATCGTCTTCCGACTCGGGATAGACGGTTTTTCCATCCAGCGCCGTAATCACCCGTTCAGCGGCGCGGTCAAGGTATGAACAGCCGATCTTCGAACCGGAAAGACCTGCCACTTTGATTCCGCGGGATGCAAGCAGCCCCTGAGCTTCAGGTAAAAAAGGATAATGTGCCAGATCGCGCTTTTCAACGGATGTGCGCATAAATGTTAATCTGCCTCGATCCTCGGGGCAAGAAGATAGCCCACACTCCCCTTGCCGCCTGCATAGACGAAGGAGAACTGGACCGGATGATCGGTGCCCAGACGGATCTGGACCTTCTCGGCACGGCCGATCGATTTGCCCATATCCTTCAGATAGTCCAGAGAGAACAGGGATCTTGCATCGGCACAGGTAATATAATGAACATCATCACCGGCAAGTTCGCGTTTGATCCGATCGGAATCACCTTCGGCATTCATGGTAAAAACGCAGGTGTCCGCAGAAACGGCAAGGGAGATCTTATCGGAAACCATCCCTGATGCCTTGATGGCGTCATAGAACATTGCGCCTGGCACTTCAAAGGTTGCCGGCAGATTCAGGTTCGGCGCGTTCGGGTCTTTTCGGATGGTCTTTGTATCAAGCAGGGTTATCGAATATTCATATCCGCCGAAACTGATTTTGAGTTTTTTGCCCGAGTCGTCGAGTTCGAGAGAGACGATGTCCGTCTTTCCGATCATGGACATCATCGATCTGATTTTTTCAATGTCGAGACCGATTTCACAGGGTTCTGCCGCGAATGTGAGAAACGCCGATGCAGAGAGTTCCAAAGAAACCATTGCCACGTTGGAGGTGTCCACCGTGATCGTTCTGATTCCCTTCTCGTCAACGTGAAGACGGCATTCGTTTACCAGTGCTGAAACCGCATCGATGGTCTCACGGAAAATATCTGCTTCAATGGTTGCTTTTAACATCAATATAACCCCTTGACACACTCTCTTATATTAGCGTGACAAACTTTAATAGTATAATTATATCCGCGCTCATATAAGATATACGTTAAGTTGGGAGGAAAAACAATGGGATCACAATGGACAAAAGATAATGTATATAGAAAAGCGATGAGGGACGGGTATAGAGCCCGCTCGGCATACAAACTCATAGATATCAATGAACGATTCAATGTAATCCGGCCAACGGATAATGTGGTGGATCTCGGGGCGGCACCGGGAAGCTGGCTTCAGGTTTTGAAAACGATGACCGAAGGGCAGCTCTGCGGCGTCGACCTGAATCCGATCGTTTCCTTAGAAAACGTCATAACCATCACCGGGGATTTCACTGATCCGGCAATCCAGGCTAAAGTCAGAGAAGCCATGCCGCTTGTGAATGTGGTGGTCTGCGACGCATCACCTCACCTGTCGGGAGCAAAAGCCTACGATCAGGCCCGGGTCATGGGTCTCAATGAAGAAGCACTGAACTTTGCCTCCACGCTTCTTAAGCAGGGAGGAAATCTGGTCATGAAATCCTTCCAGGGTTCCGACTTCAACGACCTGCTTGCTCTCGTTAGGGAGAAGTTCTACTCGGTTCGGGTCATCCGTTCCACGGCAACCCGTCGGGGAAGTGCCGAATGTTATATCGTTGCAAAGAACTTCATAGGAGAAGGAAATGACGATAGAAAGAGACGCGAGTGACATCCTTACCGACTCATACAATCGAACAATATCGAATGTCAGGATAGCTGTAACCAGTGCATGCGATCTTCGATGTATTTACTGCCATAGAGAAGGAGAAGGGGAGAACGGCTGTACCAGGGATGACCGTGCTTCTCAGATGACGAAAGAAGAGATATCGGAACTGATCAGTGTTTTTGCCGAACTTGGCATCAAGACAATAAAAATCACCGGGGGAGAACCTCTTCTCAGGCCCGATCTTCTCGACATCATACGATCCATTCCTCCCCACATCGAGTCGTCGCTCACAACAAACGGCACGCATCTGGCAGAACTTGCCAAAGATCTCAAAGCTGCGGGCCTTTCCCGGGTGAATGTAAGTCTGGACACGATGAACCGGGAAACCTACAAAAAAATCACCGGACGCGACAAACTGAAAGATGTTCTTGACGGGATCGATGCGGCTCTCGCGGCAGGTCTGACCCCGGTCAAACTGAATATGGTCATTTTGAAAGGGATGAATGATCACGAGATCCCCGACTTTCTTGCATATGTTCGTGCACGCGGGGATAATCTCATTCTGCAGATCATCGAACTGATGGATATAAACGGATGGACGGACGACATGGATCCTGCCGTACATGGAAATCCGGAAATGGTTGCGGGTCTTGAAGAGATGTTTGCCAAAAACTCCTCTCAGGTAACGACGAGACACATGCACCACCGGAGAAAGTATCTGGTCGACGGCGCTTTAGTCGAGGTCGTCCGGCCGATGCACAACCCGGAGTTTTGTGCAAACTGCAACCGGCTTCGTGTGACCTCCGACGGGCTTTTGAAACCCTGTCTCCTTCGAACCGGAAATGAAGTATCGGTTAGGGGACTTCACGGGGATGAACTCAAAGCAGCGGTCGGAGCTGCAGTGAAGAACCGGAGCCCGTATTTTTTTGCGCAATAACTGACGATTACAGAGAATTAATTAGAGTATAACTCTAATACATAAGCAGAATTCCATATGACAGAACCTACCGGCAACATCGGAGACTACGAGGAGACCTACAAGACCTTCTCCATCGATGTCCCGAAACATTACAACTTTGCGTTCGACGTCATTGACGCCTGGGCAAAACGCGACCGCAACCATCTTGCGATGATATGGACGAACCAGGAAGGTGAGGAAAAAAAGTTCACCTTCTGGGACATGATGATCCACTCAAACGAGGCGGCAAATATCCTGATGAAGTTCGGCATCCAGAAAGGTGACCGTGTTCTTCTGATGCTCCCGCGGGTTCCTGAGTGGTGGATCCTGGTTCTCGGTATCATGAAGCTCGGTGCTGTCTACAGTCCGTCGCCCCACATGCTTACCGTCAAGGATATCGCCTACCGTATCAAGGTCGGCGGCTTTAAGATGGTCATCACCGACAGCGAAAATATGGCTAAAGTGGATGAGGTAGCGACCCAGTGCCCCCACCTTCAGCTCCGCATGATCGTTGACGACAAGCCGGGAGAAAAGGTCCCGATTCCCTGGATCGGCTACCAGAACGAACTCAAATACCCGGCACCGGTTTCGACGAAACTGGTAAGCTCGGCCGGACGCAAAGTTCTTGCGACCGACTCGATGCTGATCTACTTCACGTCAGGAACAACGAAAGATCCGAAGATGGTGCTGCACGATTATGCCCACCCGCTCGGACAGACCGTGACGGCGAAGTTCTGGCACGACTTAACGGAACATGATGTCCACTTCACGTCTTCGGACACCGGCTGGGCAAAGTGCGGCTGGGGTAAGATTTTTGGGCAGTGGATCTGCGGAGCCTGTATTTTCGTGTACGACTACCGCACGAAGTTCCACGCGACCGAGCTTCTCCCACTCATCGAAAAATACGGCATCACGTCATTTTGTGCCCCGCCGACGATCTACCGTATGCTGATCATCGCGGATCTCAAAAAGTTCTCCTTCTCAGAACTTCGAACCTGCACGAGTGCCGGCGAGCCGCTGAACCCGGAGGTCATTAGGATCTGGCGCGAAGGAACCGGCCTTACGATCCGTGAAGGTTACGGACAGACCGAGACCTGCTGCTGTATTGCAACTCTGCCGGGAATGGAAGTTAAGCAGGGTTCGATGGGTAAACCGGTTCCGGGCTGGCATATCCAGCTTCATGACGACGACGGAAAAGAAGTCGAGATAGGAGACATCGGAAAGATCGCGGTATCGCTGAATCCAAGACCGGTCGGACTTGTCAGGGAGTATCTGAATAATCCGGAAGAGAACGCGGCGATGTTTGTGAACGGCTGGTATTACACCGGAGATAAGGCACGTCTTGATGAGGATGGATATTACTGGTTCGTCGGCAGAAACGATGATGTGATCAAGAGTTCGGGATATCGTATCTCTCCGTTCGAGGTGGAATCAACCCTTCTTGAGCACCCTGCAGTCAAAGAGAGTGCCGTAGTCGGTTCGCCGGATGAGATCCGCGGGATGGTCATCAAAGCATTCATCGTGCTGCACGACGGATACCAGCCGACGGAAAAACTCGCAAGAGATATCCAGGCGTATGTGAAGCGGACGACCGCACCGTACAAATATCCACGACTCATCGAGTTCGTGCCGGAGCTTCCGAAGTCGTTCTCCGGAAAGATCAGAAGGGGCGAGCTGCGTGAGCGCGAGATGAAACGTTTCGAAGAAGAAGGGAACGGCGGCCAGTAAGATAAGATATTGGTAATGGTCAAAAGCGCGTGAGCCGGCGGATCCACGGATATTTTTCCCCGCGGACGAGCCGGTTTTCCGCGAATAAAACCGCATGTATATTTAGCAGGACATCAAATATCTAAAAGCACGTTTGTGCAGTGATTCCTTTGTTCATGCAGAGGGTCAAGCATATCTGCGAAGGTAGCCAAGCCAGGTTAAAGGCGCCAGCTTCAGGGGCTGGTCTCGTAGGAGTTCTGGGGTTCGAATCCCTTCCTTCGCACTTGTTTTTCGCAGTTCTTTAGTATGTTAGTATGAATGCGGGTTGTATTCTATCTCTCTTTTTTTGGATCAGTGACCACCCCGCAGTCACTTTCCCGCACCCCTTTTAGTGCATTTCGTTGGTTTTCGCGGGTTTCGCGTGGGGTGCGGGCTATGTCTCCCATCCAGCTGATTCTTTCTTTTTCGTGTTTTNNTGTTTTCGTTGGCGGGTTGGACGCTGAAAACGGACAACCTCAGCCGAGCAAATCTCTGATTTGCGTTATGTTTTCGTGGATTTCGTGTGATGAGCGGTTTGAAGACGCAGTTGATTATCTTTGACTCCCATCAAATTTCAGGGATAGAAGAAGTCTGATCCGGATCTCAAAAATAAGATATCTCCACCGCGGGCCGCTCCGCGCCGAAGTCGCGGCCCCGCACCCCGAAATCAGAACAAAACCCCAGCCCCCTTTTTCTAAAAAAAAAGAATTATTCCAGCTCGAACGCGCCCGTATACAGCTGATGATACTTGCCCTTCTCGGAGATAAGCTTCGTATGCGTCCCGCGTTCGATGATCCGTCCCGACTCGAGAACCATAATCACGTCCGCATTCTGCACGGTAGACAGCCGGTGAGCGATCACAAAGACCGTACGTCCCTTCATCAGAGAATCCATACCCGCCTGAACGATCGCCTCCGTTCGCGTATCGATACTCGACGTCGCCTCGTCCAGGATCATCACCGGAGGATTCGCCACCGCCGCCCGGGCGATCGATAAAAGCTGCCGCTGACCCTGGGAAAGGCTTCCCCCGTCTCCTTCCAGAATCGTGTCGTATCCGTCGGGCAGTCTCGTAATGAAGTCATGTGCGTTTGCAAGACGTGCCGCCGCATACACCTCCTCATCCGTCGCATCCAGCTTCCCGTACCTGATATTTTCCCGGACCGTCCCCGTAAACAGATTCGTATCCTGCAAAACGATCCCAAGAGAATGCCTAAGATCGGCTTTTCTGATCCGCTTCACATTGATGCCGTCATACAATATCTCGCCCTCCTGCACATCGTAAAACCGGTTGATCAGATTCGTGATCGTCGTCTTCCCGGCACCCGTCGCCCCGACAAACGCCACCTTCTGACCGGGATTCGCATACACGGAAACATCATGCAGCACCTCCTTGTCCGGCGTATAGCCGAAGCTCACATCGCGGAGCTGCACATCCCCTTCCAGTTTTGTATAGACCGGAGAGCCGTCAACGATCTCCTTCCATGCCCAGATACCGGTATATGCCGGAGCCTCGGTAAGGACCGATCCTTCATACTGCGCATTGACCAGCGTGACGTCTCCCGTATCCTCCTCAGCCGGTTCGTCCAGCAGTTTGAAGATCCGCTCTGCTCCGGCAAGGGCCATAACAACGGAACTCAGCTGCTGGGAAACCTGACTGACCGGCATCATGAAACTTTTACTCAGCTGCAGGAAGGCCGCGATCCCTCCAAGGGTCAGACCGCCGACCCCGCCGATCGCGAGCGCTCCGCCGACGACCGCCACCAGAACATACTGGATATTGCCAAGATTCATGACGATCGGCATGAAAATATTCGCAAAGGTGTTCGCGGACTTCGCATGTCCCTGGAGTTCGTCGTTCATCACATCGAACTCCGCTTTGACCTGATCCTCGTGACAGAAAACCTTGATGACCTTCTGCCCGTTGATCATCTCTTCAATGTAACCGTTCACGGTACCAAGCGACTTCTGCTGACGGACAAAATAGACCGCACTCTTTCCCCCGATGTTTTTCATCACAAAGAACAGCACGATCACCATGACGACAACGAGGATCGTCAACGGGCCGCTTGTATAGATCATCGCGACGAACACGAAGATGATGGTGATGATCGAGGAGAACACCTGGGGAACGCTCTGCGCAAGCATCTGATGGAGCGTCTCGGTATCATTTGTGTAATGACTCATCGTGTCGCCGAACTTATGCGTGTCGAAGTACCTGATGGGTAACTTCTGCATATGGACAAACATGTCGTCACGGATCTGTTTCATGACCCCCTGCGAAATGATGACCATCAGTCTGCTGTAGATAAGCGTTGAAAGAACACCGCAGAGGAAGATGACCGCCATGAAGAGGATGACCTGCAGCAGCCCTGTGAACACCGGATTTTCCACACCGATAAGCGGCGTGATGTAGTCATCGATCAGCACTTCCAGGAAGAGTGAACCGATCACGCCCGCAAGAGTGCTGAGGATGATACAAACGACAACGGCACCAAGCGTTACCTTGTACATACCCGGCAGATAGGAAAGAAGACGTTTCAGCGTCTTTTTCACATCATTGGGTTTCTTTCCGACAACGGGCATGCCCGGCCGCTTGCCGCCCCGCGGTCCCCGACCCATGGGCGGCATTACTCCTCACCCCCCTTCTGCTGGGTCGAATAGACCTCCTGATAGATCGGATTGTTCTGCAGGAGTTCGGCATGCGTGCCGACCGCATTGATGTGGCCGCCGTCCATCACGATGATCTTGTCCGCATGCTCGACCGAGGAGATCCGCTGCGTGATGATGATCTTTGTTGTATCCGGGATCTCGGTCATCAGTGCCTGTCTGATCTGCGCATCCGTCTTCGTATCAACGGCGCTCGTCGAATCATCCAGAATAAGGATCTTCGGTTTTTTCAGCAGAGCGCGGGCGATGCATAATCTCTGTTTCTGACCGCCGGAGACGTTTGACCCGCCCTGTTCGATTCTGGTGTCGTACTTCTCGGGATAATGCTGGATGAATTCATCGGCGCACGCCAGTTCGCTGACGCGGATCAGCTCTTCATCAGAGGCGTCGGGATTGCCCCACTTGAGATTGTCCTTAATGGTGCCGGAGAACAGCACGTTTTTCTGCAGAACAACGGCGACCTGATCGCGAAGGGTCGTCAGATCATACTTTCGAACATCCACTCCCCCGACCATGACCGATCCGCCGGTCACATCATAGAGCCGGGGGATCAGCTGGACGAGCGTCGTTTTGGAACTGCCGGTCCCGCCGAGGATCCCGATCGTCTCGCCGGATCTGATCTCCAGATTGATCTTCTGCAGACAGATCCTTTCAGCATCGGTGGAGTAGCTGAAGTCGACATCGCGGAAACTTATGTCGCCGTTTTTGACGGAGAACACCGGATCCTCCGGGTTTGTAAGACTGCTCTCTTCATCGAGGACCTCGACGATACGTTTCGCAGATGCACGGGACATGGTGATCATGACAAAGACCATGGCAAGCATCATCAGGCTCATCAGAATCTGCATCGTATAGGCAAACAGACTGACCAGTTCACCGGTCGTGAGCGTTTCGGCAATGATGAACTGGGCCCCAAACCAGGAGACGAGAAGGATCGCCGCGTAGACAACGAACTGCATCAAGGGGCTGACAAACGCAAGCAGTTTTTCAGCCTGGGAAAAGTATCCGTAGATGTCCTTTGAGACGTCTTTGAACTTTTCCACTTCATACTCATCACGCACATAGGATTTGACGACCCGGATGCCCCTGAGATTTTCCTGAACGACTTTGTTGAGCCGGTCGAATGTCTTGAATACCTTCTCGAATATGGGCTGGACCCTGGTGATAATAAAGTACATCCCCGCACCCAGAATGGGAATCAATACCAGATAGATCAGGGAGAGCTCCGGGTTGATGGTGATGACCATTAGGTAGGACAAAATCAGCATCAGAGGACAGCGGACAGCGACTCTGATCAGCATCTGATAGGCATTCTGTACATTCGTAACATCGGTGGTGAGTCTCGTAACAATACTTGGAGTAGAGAATTTGTCGATGTTTGCAAACGAGAAACTCTGCACATTATAGAAGATATCATGCCGGAGGTTGCGTGCAAATCCGGAAGATGCGGATGCGACGAATTTTCCGGCGAGAACGCCGAATATGAGCGAGAATATTGCCGAGATGAATAAGGCAAGACCAAGCCGGAGAATGATCCCCATGTTGCCTGCGGTGATGCCGTCGTCGATGAGGCTTGCAAGGATCAAGGGGATGATGACCTCCATTACCACTTCGAATGAGACGAACAGGGGGGTTATGAGGCTGTCTTTTTTAAACTCGCGGATAGAACCCGCAAGGCGTTTTATGATATGATTCATGCAAGCTCCTCCAGATTGGTTTTCATTTTCCAGATGAGGGACCTGAAAACTGCCAGTTCTTCAGCGGTCATCCCTTCGGTCATCTGCTGTTCAAGATCAGTGAGGTTGAGATGCGCCTGACGGCTGACGGCAAGTGCCTTTTTTGTGAGCACGATCTTTTTGAGTCTGGCATCGTAATCGACCGGTTCTCTGGTGATGAGTCCGTTCTTTTCCATGAGCTGAAGGATACCGGTCGCCGTTGAGCGCCGGATGGAAAATTTCGTCTCGATATCCTTTTGAAAAATATCCCCCTTCGGTGAATGATAGATATATCCGATGATCTGGATCTGCGTGCCGGTGAGATTATGCAGAGGCCCAAATGACGCAGCAGCGTCCAGATTTCGTTTTATATGATTTGAGAGGATCTTGATTAATATCGTTATTGGCAGTCTGTCGTCCATGTATGGAAAAAGGTTAGGATGCTAACAATATATACATTTTCTAGAGGCGGGTCGGACGCGGAAAGCGGAAGACCTTAGCTGAGCAAACCGAAGGTTTGCGATTGCGGGGTGGCGGCTCAGTACATCGACTGAGGTTTTCCATCTCATGTTTTTCTTCGGCGGGGAGCTTTAGCTCGCTTAGCGGAGCAAATCTTTGATATGCGACTGCGGGCATCACACGAAATGCACGAAAAACATAACGCAAATCATAGATTTGCTCAGCTGAGGTCGGCCGCTTTCAGCGTCCAACCTGCCCCCGCCATCAGAACCTATATCCACCCTCCCGATGATACGATACTACAAGGGTCATCCGGAAATGAAATACAGACACTCACCCTTGAGTGAATGGAAAATACTCAGTGATCATCCTGCTTATGACAAAACAGCAGCCGTTCTCCGTGCGGGAAACTTCACCTGGTACTGCGAATATACCGACAAAACCGCCGGCAGTCATACGATCCTCTATCTCCACCCCGCATTTTGGAACACAGCCGAAAGCTTGACCGCATATCAGACGGATATCCTCAGATCCCTCATCGGTCTTGCAGCTGACGATACCGCGGAATACTTCGATATCATTCACCGATACCTCAGGACCGCGACAAAGACGGCTGAGGCTCTCTGGAACAAACAGACGGAGTTCTGCCGTTTTTATTGTGGAACCGATGTCCTGGACGGCGGGCCATCCGAATCATGTGATAGGTATTCTGCTCCCGGGGACACAAAAGTCTCCGCGGATCTGGAGAAATATCTCGAACGGAATGCAGAAGAACTCCGTCGCCAAACAGCAGAGTTCGATGCTTTGATCCGATCGAAAAACGCGGAGAAAACCATCGGCTGGAAGAAAATGTTCCCGGGTGAAACCAGCCTGCCGGCATCATTTCAGGAGTATGCTGACTTGTATTTTGAACGGAAAAACGAAATCCTTGCAGGCATCCAAGAAGTTCGTACGTTCCTTGCGGAGCTGCGTGAGGTCACAGACCTATTTGACGACGGAAAATACAAAGACGTCAAAGGATTCTGCAAACTTGCCGATGAAAATGATATCCGCCGAAATAACGGGTCGCTCGATCCTGTCAGGTATGTATAGAAGGGTTTCATTACCATCATTCCGCCCTCAGGTATGTGTGTATGTAGACATATGTGGTGAAAAAAAAGGATAGGGGGGTAAGGACTACGTCCGTAAGTAAGTAAATACGGGAAGAAAATTGCTCATCAATCACTTTTTTTTTATAAGTATAGTANNAGAGAGAGAGAGAGAGAAAGTAAAAACGCATTTGTCTATGTGTGTATGTACATACGTCTTTCCTTACGTCCGGACGTAGTCGGGAGGGAGGTATCGTTTTTTTTTCTTGTGTGTATGTAGGTACATGCGTAGATACACACGCAGTATTTCGCGGCGTGCTCTCAATCCAATTCGGGATCCCGGGATTGTTTCCCCCGACGAAATTTTGTCCAGATTTCGCAAATCTTTCATTTGCGAGAGACAGAGAAAATGAGAGCTGTTTGGATGAGTCAGCTGAGGGGTGAAGGCTAAGCGTACCCCGTCAATGAAAAAAGTAGGGGGAAAGTCTCAGTAGGTCGCGAGATAGCGGTTAAGCTCCCAGTCCGTAATAGACTTGGAGAAGTCCGCCCACTCGAGTTCACCGAGACGGTTGATCTGGGCAAGCACATGCTGCCCTAGAACACTGCAGAGAAGGGGATCGTTCATCAGAGCGGTGTTTGCCTCGTGCAGACTCCACGGAAGACAGCGGATACCCTCTGCCGTCCGTTCGGCCGCGCTCATTCTGAAAATATTTTTATCAACACTCTCCGGAGGCTCGAGCTTCTGGGTAACACCCTCCATACCTGCCGCCAGCATAACGGCAAACGTCAGATACGGATTACAGGTCGGGTCGGGGCTGCGCAGTTCCGCGCGGGTGCTTTTTCCCCGGGACGAGGGAACTCTGATAAGAGCGGAACGGTTCATTGCCGACCAGCCCACATAGACAGGAGCCTCGTATCCGGGGATGAGACGCTTATATGAATTCACCGTGGGGTTCGCGATCCTCGTGATCCCGTCGATGTGTTTGAGAATTCCAGCAATAAAATGGCGGCAGGTGTCAGAAAGCTGGTGTTCTCCTTCGGGATCGAAGAATGCATTTTTGCCGTCCTTCATTAAAGAACAGTTGACATGCATACCTGAACCGTTGATGCCGTAGATCGGTTTTGCCATGAAAGTGGCATGCAGACCGCGGTGAAGAGCAAGCGTTTTTGCAACAAACTTGAAGGTAACGACCTTATCTGCCATGGCAAGGGCGTTCCCGTAGGTGAAATCGATCTCGTGCTGGGATGGGGCGACCTCGTGGTGGGATGCTTCGATATCGAATCCCATCTCGGAAAGCGAGGTCACCAGATCGCGGCGCACATCCTCTCCGGGGTCGGTCGGGGTCTGATCGAAGTATCCTCCGTGATCCTGTAGTTCCACTGAAGGATGACCATTGACCATTCTGAAGAGGAAAAATTCCATCTCGGGACCGACGTTGAAGGTATATCCGAGCTTTTCCGCTTTTTCCAGCTGCTGACGGAGAATATACCGGGGGTCGCCGATAAACGGTTCGCCGCGGGTCGTGTAAACATCGCAGATGAATCGGGCAACCCGGTATTTTTCATCGGACCAGGGAATGATCTGATATGTTGCCGGCTCGGGCCGGAGCACCATATCCGACTCTTCCAGTCTCGCAAACCCCTGAATTGAAGAACCGTCGAAACTGATACCCTCAGTTAAGGCTTTCTTCATCTGTTTCGTCGGAATCGCGACATTTTTCGGTTTGCCCACCATGTCCGAGAACTGGAGGAGAACCGACCGTACATTGTCATTCTCAAGCTGTTTGAGAACTGCGTCAATTAACTCCGCACGGTCGCCGCTGTGTGGTGCGGCAAGAGAGCCAAAAGGACTTTTACGCTCGTCAGAAACCATGCTCATACATGAGTGGTGAAGGCTAATAAATGTCAAGTTCGAATCCGGGTTCATGACCGCGGTCTGCGGTCAGTTTCGGGAAAACTTGACATACGATAACAGTACAATTTATCATCATGGCATTACTTACTGCAGAACTCAAAGAGCAGATTGCCAAAGTCGGCGTATGTCATCTGGTCACCGCATCCAAAGCCGGTGTCCCGAACGCAGCCCCGATGGGCGCAGTCTGGGTCATGGACAATGACACGATCTGGATTGCAAATAATTTCATGAACAAAACTATCGCAAACATCAAAGAGAACCCAAAAGTGTCTCTTCTTGTTTGGAGCCGTGATATCGGCAACTGTTTCCAGCTGAAAGGCACTGCCGCCGTAGAATCTGGAACCGCCGACCACAAAAAAATGAAGGAGCTCATGGAAGCGAAAAAACCCGGACTGCCGGGAAAAGAACTGGTCAAGATCACCGTGAAAGAGATTTTCACCTGCATGCCCGGACCGGACGCAGGGAAAAAACTCTAACTTTTTTTGCCGCTCTCTTTTTTGAAAACCTTCAAACGCAGTATTCTGTGATGACAGCCGTTCCTAAGACCATAATCAAACACAAGTTCTATTACCACACTAAACCGAACTATTTGTAATAAAGCATGGCTGCCAAAAAAAGTAAGAAAACAGCTGAGCCGGAAGCTGCTCCCAAGCTCTTTTATATCTTCTACAATCAGGAGAGATGGGACAACTGGCTCAAGACGCTCGAAACCGCCGACTGGGAAGGGGACGAGGACTCGGATGAAATGCCGGAAGGATTCAGAATTCTGGACGGATTTTCGGATGACATTACGCTCGCCGTAATCAAGATCATCCGTCTCTTCCAGAACGGCAGAATACCCCTCGAAGAGGCAAGAACAAAGCTTCGCAGTGTCGAAGAGATCGTCATGGGCGAAGTCATGGGCGAGGAACTCGCAGAGATCGTCGGATCGATGCAGGTCTCCCTTGTCGTCCTGTTTGCCGCCGGACAGAAGTACCTTGAAGAGACCTATCCTCCGGCAGAAGAGGTCAAAAACCTCGTCAAGGAAGGCAGGAAAGTCATCGAAAAAGATCCCGAAAAGGCTCTTGATATCGCCTCGTCGATCGGGTCTGCCGTCATCAACGGAGCTTCCTGCTGCGGGAAATACGTGAAAGACACCGATGAGCCGACCCTCTTCGATGAGTGGCTCGTCGAGGTCGAACGAATCGCCGACGCCATGAAATCTCTCAAAGACTTTGACGAGGAAGCCGGAGAAGGCTCGTGATCGCGAGTAGGGCACGATTTCGCTACATCAAAAAACTTCAGCGTGCGGCAGGCCACCGTCTGCCCGAAGGCGCCTTTCATCCGGCAAATCTGGAAGCGATCACCGGATCAATGAATATCGATAGCCTGGACCCGGGAACGCGGGACCAGGTCCTCCGTTTTTTTAAGGATTTTCTGGAATGCAAATGCCGCGACTCACCCCTGTGCGGCTGCCCGGAACGGAAATTCGTCATCACGATCCTGGAACTTCGGGAGATGGGTCTGAATCACAAGGAGATCCACCGGCACTTGATCGACGAGTACGGGATCGATCTTTTCCCGGCCGACATCCTGAGTTTTCTCGAAGAGTCCGTCCACCTCCTTGAAGCCATCAGGAGCGTCGCGGACCTTGCCGGAGAAAAGGAACTCGTGAACCTCTCAGACGAGCATATCAGAAATATTTCACGCTGATCTCACGTTTTGGACACAGACCTTTATCAGGGGTCAGTTCCCAAAGCCCAACTCTTTTTGTCTTACACACCAAACTACAATACTATGTTACTGGAGAAGAACGACTACTCCCCGCAGATCGAGTACCTCTATCATAAATCCCTGGTCCTGGAAACTCCGTCCGATATGGATCCGGTCCTGTACTTTTATTTTATCGACACGATCGCCCACCTGGATTATACCCTCTCATCGCTTGCATACAGTCTCGACTCGATAAAATGCACCATGACCGCAGAATATCTGCGTACCCGCGTGGATACCGCAAAACAGGGAGATTATGCGCTTTTCCCGGAATTCATGATCTGGCTGAGGGACAATCACAAAGAACAGTTCGAAGAGACCCCTATTCTCTGGCAGCTTATTTATGATCCGGACGAGGTCTCTAAATATCTGGGATTCAGGATCGTTCTTGATCCAAACTCGAAGATTCCGCTTCCGCCCCAGTTCTTCCATGACATGACCGATGATCTTTTCAGCATGAAATTCCTCAGAAGCATCTACCCTGAGGGACCGATTGGGAAACTCTTCGCAGAATTCAAAAGGAAATAACCTATGAATGCAGCAAAGCTCTGCTCAGATCTGATACAGATACGTAGTGACAATCCGCCAGGCGACACGAGCGAGATTGCCGAATATATTTTATCCGTGATGGAAGGGATCGGCATACCCGGAACGATCACATCCGGGCCAAACGGTCATGCTAATGTCATATCAAAGGACCAGACCGGCCGCCTCCTTCTCACCGGACATATCGATGTGGTCCCTGCACTGAACGAGGGCTGGGAGTATCCGCCGTATTCCGGGAAGATCGACGACACCCACGTGCACGGACGCGGGGCGACCGACATGAAAGGCGGATGTGCCGCGGTTCTTTCGGCAGTTGCGAGAGCAAAGGACGCGGGAGATGAACTGCCGGTCTCTCTTGCCTTCGTCTGTGACGAGGAAGGAGGAGGAAGATACGGCACCCGGTATCTGCTGGAGAAAAACCTCATCCATCCGTGCGATGTCCTGATCGCCGAACCGACGCCGGCATATGCCCCGGCGGTCGGACAAAAAGGCGTCTGCAGATTCGATGTGGAGTTTGTCGGAACGCCCGGCCATTCGTCTCTGTATCCGATCCTCGGCGAAAGTGCGGTGATCCAGGCGATGGATTTCCTGCACTGGATGGGAGAACTGCACAAACGGGTATATCCGCAGACAGAGGAGATGGAAAAACTGATCGAGCACTCGACAAAGATCGCCGGAGAGGGAACGACGACGGATTTCGGCCCGGTGTTCCGGCGGATCATGTATAATCCCGGTATCATTTCCGGAGGCGAGCGGGTCAATATCGTCGCCCAGAAATGTTCTCTCATGATGGACATGCGGCTTCCCTGGGGATGCGACTGTGATGAAGTACTCGATGAGATATGCAGCCATATCCCGAAATCGGCCGTCCTCACCCCCCGAACCAAAGCCAACGCTTCGCTGACGGCGAGCGATTCGTTCCTCGTTCAGAAAACCTGCGAAGCCATCAGCGAGGTGTACGGGATCACCTCGCGTCCGATGGTCCAGTGGGCCGCATCCGACGCCCGGGCGCTTCGTCTGGCGGGATTCCGTGCCCTCGAATACGGACCCGGCGAACTGAGTACCATGCACGGCCTGAACGAAAAGGTCTCTATCGACCAGCTGAACAAATGCGAAGAGATCTACTATAGACTCATACAAAACTACACAGATACACAACAGGAGATATCATAATGACCGAACCACGAAAACCGCTCGCTTCCTGGAAAGGACAGGACAGATACTTCGGCGA
>LSQX01328699.1_pt1 | contig 22215 bp, 11 predicted proteins | sample 654561 | NCBI WGS metagenome assembly LSQX01 (sample SAMN04489861, study PRJNA283612) | anaerobic digester metagenome | isolation source: 4 biogas reactors fed with cattle manure at either 37C or 55C with and... | place: Denmark: Kongens Lyngby | collected 2014
CACCAAATCGGGGCAACTCCAGATCTCCCTTCTCGCGGCTCATACGTGACAGGATCATGCTGTTGGGCCCAGGCTGTCGGACGGCCGTTGACCTCGATCTGCGCTTTGAGGATATATTCAATGCCCGCCTCAAAGGCGGCGGTCAGGCGATCTTTGTATTCGTCACTGACAAACCCAAAAGGAGCCTTTCCCACGATGACCTCTTGGATGAACTTGAGGATGTTGACCATGGCGTTATCGTTAAAGGTTACATAACTCGGATAACCACTTGGATTCGGATACCGCTGAGGCCACCCGCCCGATTCGTATTGGGCGTCTAAAATGAAGTCAAGACCGCGATAAAAAGACTGACGAAAGCGTTCTTGCTTCGTGACGTCATATACCTTGGCCAGGTAACGCATGGGATCAATGGTGCCGGGACCGTCGAAAGTGCCCCGGTTATCGTTGCTCGAGCATTGGCCTCGTGTCATTCGTTCCGGCGAAAACGGCAACGCCGCCATGGCGATATCCTTCCACCATCCGCCGTGCGGCATCTGCCAGGATATGATGTTGTCACCTATGCTCAAGGCCTCTTCCGATGCCCACCACGTGGCAGGGCGCGAACTGTAATCCGACCACGTGAAGATGCGCAAGGCGTCTCGAGGAGGAATGCGTTGCAGGACAGCCTTAACCAGAGTCGGATCGATATCGGAAGCAATATCTGTGTCAAAGGGCGGTTTCCGTTCCAGGATAAGAGTGAGCAAGGAAGGGATCTCGTCCCACGAAGAATCAGCGTACTTGTCCCCGTACAAGCCCTGTAGATCGCATTTGGCATACTGAGGAAATGCTGTGGGCCATCCGCCGCTGGGATATTGGGCATCGACAAGCCCATGGAAAGCGGCAACGAAGGCTGTTCGACACTCCTTTTTACCCGTAGCGGCGTAAACGTTCGCCAAAATGAGCATCTGCGTCGGAAGGATGCGCTCCGATGAGGCATCTACATTACGAGGCAGGCCCAACACAAACTCGCCCGCCGTGATGGCGGAGATGATCTCCTCTGCAGTTCTTACGGCTTCTGCCGATCCCCATGCTTCCGTGGGGTATTTGAGCACATCTTCGTACAAAACTGGTATGGGTAAAGACGTGCCAAGCGAAGCCTCCCCCGGTGATTGAAAGACAACCCGATCGGGACTGTCGACAGGTTCAGTATCATGAAAGTGGCGCAGTGAGGGTGCGCTCATCCCTTCCAAGAGCACCCACATGTGATCCATGTCCCAATCGGTCTCGTTCAACCAGAAATCGGGATCTTTCATTTGTTCGCCGGTCAGACCCCTACCCCCGCGGCTGACGGACAGGCCCGAGCGGTCCGTATCCCAGTAGCTGGAGACAACGTTGCTGTGATCCGATTGCTCATTAGCGGCGATCAGACCGTGGGTGGTTTCAGGATCCTCCCCTGTTACAAACCCGTTGCTATATGAATGCATCACGGTGCTCGCGGCATCGAGGCGACCGACCAATCCCGCCACGTAGTTGATGCCGGAAACGCTTCCTGAGTTGAAGGAGTTCTTGATCATCCCGCCTTCCGGAACATATCCGGCCAAACCGCCGATCGTGGTATCGCGACGGTATGTGCTTGCAACGTCACCCGTATTGCAGGAGCCTTCGATCAGCCCGGAAGTGTTCCCGACCAGACCGCCTACGTATTTCTTGCTGACTACTCGTGCGCCATTGTGCGCATTCCTGATGACGCTCTTGCCTCTGCCCCAACCAGCGATTCCTCCGGCGCGTTGATTGTTTCCCTCCACGACACCGCTCACCGAGACGTTTGAAATCTCCCCATGCAGTCTTCCTGCCACGGCACCGACATTACTAAGGCCGAAAACATAGACGTTCTCCAAGTTGAGGTTACGAACCTTGCCGTTGGCATCGACCTGCCCGAAGAGGCCTACATCATTCACCGTGGGACGGTTGATAGTCAACTCATATATGGTGTGTCCTTGACCATCGAGTGTTCCCCTGAAAGCAGAGATCGGTGCAAATCCCGCTCCGTCGTTCCAGGACGCCGTCACCGTCGCATCAATATCATTGGCCAATATGTAGGTCTGTGTCGAGTTCGCCGGGATGGCTTGTAACTCTTCAATGGTATGTATCAAGACGACTTCGTTTTCGCTTCCCATAGCGGGGAAGCAATACATTAGGGCTAACAAAACATGAACCAGCAACGCTCTGCTGATCCTGTCTCTTTGAGCCAAGACTCCACACCCCTTACGCTCAGCTGTGTCCTCGTCTCCGGGCAACCGGGTCTCACCTACCCTTCACACGGTATGATCTCTTGGATCTTGTATCCTGAGAACGATCCCGCACACTGCAGAAATGACTGTACGAAACAAGACCATTCTACAGGTTTCTTGGACCCCCTTCTCGGGAGTGCACAGTTTCGAAAACCATGGTTGGAATAAGACAATGTATCAACCGAATATGACTCGAGACACATTTGCCCTAGGTGATCCAACAGCGACCTGAACTATCCCGCGATGTTGCCAAAGTTATAGGTCTCTTGTCATCTGTTCATATTGAACTTCTTTTTTCATAATAAAAGACCGAATAGCGCCACCCGCCCAATGCCCTGACACGTTAGTGACAACATTCAGATTGAAAGTGGTAAGCCTCTTGCGCGGAATCCGACGTGAATCGGTCGAGCCATTCGCGACGGCGCTCATGAGGCCGGATGAGACCGGAGAGCTGCTCCGCAAAGACGCGGCGTCGGCAGTCAGGATCGGTGCAACGGAACTTCCGGACCCGAAGATGCAGGACAACCTTGCGACCGTCCGCCGGAAGGTCGAGCAAGCACCTGCCATATTGACAGTGACGGTGCACGGAGAAACGTCCGCAGAGAGGACATGCTGCGCCTGGGGCCGGGCCTTCCACGACCAAGGTGATCTCAGCGGGATCCGGTTGCTCTCGCTTAAGCACCAAGCCAAGGCGTCGACAGAATGTCCACATGCAGCCAAACCCCACGTGAGAGTGTCACGTCTGGGTTCGCGTCTTTCCGGAAAACTCCTGCAATCCGCGTCCACGTTGCACCTAAAGTGCGGGGAAACCAGTCTAAAATCGCCGTTGACAGAACGGGATGATCGGACACCAAAGAGTCGGCCGTTTCACCGTCTTACGGTCTATGTCATGCCGTCCAACGATCAGCGAAAGCAGAGGTCAGATGTGGTTGCATTGCACTGAGAATATCGCTTTGTTTGCGTGCAGCGGATGTGTACGATCACACGGCACTTCACTATCAACGACGCCCGGCTGCGGGCCGTTGACGGCCCCACCGTGGCGAGATCAGCGATGCGGCTGGCTATCCGCTCAGATAGCCAGCCGCAACCCATCCCAACCTTTTGCTTCTTCGTGGCTTACATCCCCTGCTCATCGTCAAAGACACGTCAGCCAGTGTAGCCATGATTGGCAGACCTGCAACTGCGTCCTGAGGCCATCGGCTCTGAGCAATCAGGCTTCCCGGACCGCCCCCTTTTTCCAACCGCTCCCGGAAGTAGGTCTGTTCCACCAAACCGAACCGCTTGTTTTAACCCTATGTGTCTCGAGACACGGCAAACTCCCACACATAGCGTCGGTCGAATACGTAGACGCGGTGTTTGCCGGATCCGAGATCATCGGCGATTACCATCGAGTTGAAGCTGTAGCCGAAGTCATCCGGTCGTCCCGGCACCTCACCGAAGTCCTGACGGCAGTAGTCGTCGTGAGGCAAATGGGCGATGCATTGGCCGGAGCCATCTATCACGTACGGCCAGCCGCCTTCACTGTAGAGCAAAGCATCCATACCGCCCGGCAAGACACCCGGCAGGATGAAGGTAGGCATTGCTTGATGGAACTTCATCCGCACGGCGGACGGCTTGCCTAAAGGCCAGTACTCCTCCGGCCATACCTCCCGGATCAAAGAGCCGTCAGCAGAAAACAGTTGGAGTCTGTCACGCTTGTTGTGCACAAACACCTGCGGCCCCGGCACATCATCGCGCATCATGGTGAAGTGGCACTGCTGTGGGTGCGGCAACTGACGTGACCAGAGCAAATCGCCTTGATCGTCAATAATGTAGACGTATTCGCTCGCCGCAAGGGCCAGCTTGCGCACCGGTTGTCCGTCGACGGCTAAGGCATCGACATGGTGCTCCGGTGGATCATACTCCTCAATCTGTGGGTCGAAGACAAAACGGACGGACAGATCATGGTCGAGCCAGTTGTACCCGATCAGAAACTCATCATAGCCGTCGCCGTCTAAATCGGACACCAATGGGAGATGCCCTGCGCCGCGCAGTTCTTTTGTGTCTAACAGATCGAGATTGCCGGAGAAGAAAAGGCACGGGTTTCCATAGGTATGGGGAGGGTATGCTTTCTCGCTGTTTTGCACCAATATGGTGTAATCATCCGCGCCCGGGCCGGTCTTTGCGGCGGCGACAATGGCGAAGTTGTCCGCCGGTAATCCGACCTCGGACAAGATAACACCCGTGCGACCGTCCAAGACCAACAAATCAGTACCGCGCAGACAGAGGACTTCCGGATATCCGTCACCGTTGATGTCAGCGACATCCAGCGATCGTTCTGCGCAATGCGTGAGAAACGGCTCAGATCCCGACCAGGGCGAGCCCACTTGCCACAAGAGATCACCTTTTGATGTAAGGGCCGTCAAGCAGAAGTGTTGTCGACCGCTACCCCGCACATTGTGGACCCGGGAGTAGAAGATGCCGGCAGCCTGCAGGCACAAGATCTCTTTTTCTCCGTCGCCGTTTATATCCGCAAAGAACTGATATCCGCCGTGAGGTTCAACTGGAATGCGATTAGCCAGCCTGATCTCCATGGTACGACACTCCCTTGTACGGTCCTTGAGCCACACAGACAGACCCGAATCGAGCCCAAGCGTCATGCATCTGTTCCGCCGAGCTGCACAGGATCAGCATTAACGGCGAGCGGATGCCATCGCTGCTTGCATAGCCGGCAGTGCAGCTTCCAGAGCCACTCGTACCGATACGTTTTCGGTAACCGTACGCGTCCAAGCGTTCTCTACCTCGGCCCAGACTTCCGCAAAGCCCGGCAAAAAGAACCGATGACTAACCGGCACACCTGCAGGATTTATCAGCGGTCCGAAGATGTCCTGCTCGCTGTGACCGGGCGGCAAAGGTGTTTTTTGCACCATGCGTCGAATGCTGGCCCTTGTCAGAGGGAAGAAACCGTTCTCACCGAATACCGCCTGTCCCTCTGTACCAAAGAAGCGCAGGAACTCCCAGGCTTCCGCATGATGCTTACTGTCAATGGCAATGACCAAAGGATGCGTCAGCGAGAAGTTGATGGTCGGACCGGGCCCGGTGGGTAGATCTATGATCGCCCAAGGATAGTTCTCGTGCATCTTCTGCTCGAGAAAGAGCGCTCGGGGAGCTTCCCACAAGTCCATGAAGGCCACTTTTCCATTCAAGAACCGATCCAAGTATGCGCCGCCCTGGGTTTCCATGGCGTTATGCTCGTTTTTCAGGTCGCTCCACCACTGAAGGGCGTCTATGACACGATGATCCATTACGGTCAGTTCGCCGCTCGTCTCGTCCATGATCCTTCCGCCATTGAGATACGGCCAAAAATAGCTGGGCTTCGGGTAATGCCCACCGCGAAAGCCCCACTGATCGATCATTCCGTCGCCATTGAGATCACGCGTTGTCTTCTGCGCGAGCGATTTTAGAATGTCCAGGGTCCATCCTCTTCCGGGCGTTTCCGCACCCACGTTGTAGAGAAGAGTGCGATTTACGTACATCATGTTGTAGCCGGGGGTCCAAGGAAGTCCGTAGTAGCGGCCGTTGATATACACAGCCTGCATGGAGCCGGGTCTGTAGTCTGCAGGGTCAATGCCATCTCTTTTCATCAGATCGGTAATATCCAAAGCCACATCCGTGATAAGAGGACCCCAAGCCTGAGACCGCAGTGCCATCACATCGGGGGCCGTGCCCCCCGCAATCAGCGTCTTTATCTTCTCTGTATCGCCATTTATCTGCTCAACTTGAATGCCCGGATGTTTGGCTTCAAAGGGAGCGATCAGTTCAGCCAGCTGCGTCCTGTACGGTTCTCGGGCGCCAAACCAATGAACGAACGAGAGCTTCACCTCAGTTGCAGTCACGACCAGACTGGGGACAACAAACAGCATGAACAGTGATAGCCCTACGATAGCCTTCTTCAGGCTTCGCAAACCTGTCACAAGGAACACCTCCCTGGCCTTGCTGTGGGATCCGGTCCGGCGACCTCATACAACGGCATCGTTGTATATCGCTTAACCTGCAATCAGTAAACTCCCCCTAGAATATAATGTCAACTCTTGATTTCCTATGCTTCTTCATTATATAGTATTTCGACATAGCAAAAAGAAGGACAAAGCGCCATAACCGCAAACGGATGACTCCGGAATGAAACCATTCAACGCTCATCCCTTGATGTCTCGCCGTTCGAGCTCACCGACACCACTGCCTGCTATCTCGGTGCACCCTTCTGAGAATAACAAAAGGAGCTGCCCTCGCAGACAAAAGACAGCTCCTTTACCCTCTTCGTCAGTGGACATCCAGTGTCCATTTACGACGCTGGCGCGATCAGTGATTGACCGGCAACTCCCGTCGATCCTTCCCTCTGCGCATATGCTCTCTGCCGCCAAAGCGGTACGGGATGCGATCTTCGACGGCGGGGAACGGCGGGAACGGCTTGTGAGGCTCGCTCTGATACCAATAGGCCACACTTGTCCAATCGCCCGAACGGTCATTGGCGTGCCCGTGTTCTATGGAGAAGACCAAGGACTTATTGAAATAGATCGGATCCTCTATGTGGAAGCGATACATCGAGTGCTTGCCGGTGTAATCGTCATTCCCCTTGAAGTGATAACCGTAATACGGCGTGCAGAAGGTCTGTTGGAGTCGGTTGAAGTTCCAGGCACCGCAGAAATAATCTTCCATGCCCGTCCCGTGCAGCGACGGGGGCCAAACCTCTCCGTCGATGAAGAACATATCATCGCCTTCTCCCCACCATCCGGGCTCATTTGTGTCGAGACTTATGTGGCAGCCCACGTAGTGACCGCGCCCTTCGGCCTCCAAGACGACGTAGTTGTCCCGCCCCGTGGTGTTCACCGGACCCTTAGCGCCTCGGGCCCACGTGCCTTCCGGTACATCGGCTTTGACCACCAGCTGGCGACGCCATTGAGCGTGGAAACGGCCTAATCCGCTCACGTCATTGCCCAGCTGGTAGTCAACGTAGAAATAAAGGATGGCGTCTTTTTCGCCCTCGTTTTCGACCGTAATCCGGGCTCTTTTGGCGAACGGCATGGGGAACCAGCAATTGAAGGCTCTATCGAACATCTGCAGCGGAGCGGAACTGAAGTAGGTAACCGTGCCATGTCCAAGACCGAAGAAATCCCCGATGGGGCATTCCACGCTGGGCAGCTCTTCATCGTCCCAGTACATGCGCAGCACGAGGTTACGCAGATAGAAATCCTCGCCACCGGCTATGGTCATCCAGATATGCCGTATACATCCCGGTCCCGTCAGGTTCACCAAGGTGGAGGTATGCCCGGCCCGGATAAGCCAGTTGTCCGTATTCCCACCGGTTATATCCCAACTCGATACTCTCAACGACTTCAGATCCCTTAATCGTGCCAGATTCGCCAGCGCACCGTCCATCGATATCCCTCCCAATCGCTTTGTCGCTTCTAACTGATAACCCCCACCGTGATTCTGAATCAACATCACTGCTCAGCAGCTTCTTACCATCAGCTCGCTCTGTCCAAGCTCTCCTTGCCGATCACCCGGAAAAGACCGTCCACGGCTGGCCCCCGCTCAAGGGCAGCCTTTCGAGCCGGCCATATTTGGCAGAAGTCAGACGGTGATGATGCGCCGCGGTGCGAGAAGGATACCCCCGAAAAGAGCAAGCGCTTCTCAAAGCCGAGCATAGTCCACAATCGCACCGGGACTCGAACGCTCTTCATGCACCGTATCCACGACCAAGACGTACGAGGAGGTTGAATCGCGTATCCGTCGCCTTCTCAGTGAGCCGGATCCAGCAGCACCTGCCGGGGCGGTGAACCGTCCAACTCCAAAAAGGTGACGGTACCTTGCCGCGGATAGACCCTGCCGGCGGAAATCACACTTAAGGGCAACAAATACATGTCCAGTCCGTTGACCGCCACATGGCCGGGGAAGAAATGGAGATGCCCGGTAAAGACCATACTCATCCCCGCAACAAGAAGGTCCTCGATCGCGGCCGGCATCCCCCGTTGCAATGATTTGTGTGGATCTCGTCCCGGTTCAACCGAGGTGATAAACCTCCTGATAGCTTCAATGTTAAAAGGTATGTGCGTGAAAAGAATGGTCTTGTCATCGGCGGAGCGATTGGCGCTCTCTGTTAAGTTCTCTTCCAGCCACTGTTGCGTCTGCGTCGGAATTTCACCCGGCGCGCTGTCCAACAAAAGCAGCCGGGCAAAACCGACATCGATGGCTCGATTGCCAATCTCAATCCCCGCATCCGCCCATCCCTTCCGGGCGGCCTCCTCGATCTGCGCGGTCTCATAGGGACCCGTGACCTCTCCGTTCTCTCTTATGTAACCGGCAATATCATGATTTCCCGGCGTCAACAGCCACGGCGCGCCTAAAGAATCGAGGAAACGAATGGCCGCGTCTCGGTTTTCATCACTGTACCAGTCGATGAGATCACCTACGGAGATCACCAGATCAGGGGCTTCCTGCCGCACCAGAATCCGAAGGGCCTTTAGGGCCCCATCCGTTTGAGCAAAATGCGCCCGACGTTCACGGGCCTCCGGAAAAGGATCATCAGGAGAGATGATGTGCAGATCACCAAGGATGGCCAGCTTCAATCTCGCGTCCCACCAATCCTAAGACGAAGGAGAGTACCGCGGCTCTCCTTCGTCTGTCTTATGTCTCATTCCTGTTCTGCGACGTGTCAGCGGGCCCGGTTTGTCACTGAGCGCCCTCGGCGAACAAAGCCGTGATAATCCGATCCGCTTCCTCCAGAGCCACTCTGGCTGAAACTTCTCCGCGCCACACCCTATTCAGCTGATTCGTAAGAGTGTTGGTGATCCGAGCATCCATGACCATCCCCTCTTTCAAGAAGATATTGTCCGGATGCACGGACTGCTCGAAGAAGGCCATCCAGTTGGCAGGCAGATCCGGCACACAGGTATTCCAAGCGCGGGCCACCCGGGCCAAGACAGGCAGACGTCCGGTGTGAGAGGCCATGCTGCGTTGGGCTTGCTCCGTGGTGCCGACGAATTTCACCCACTCCCAAGCCTCCCGCGGATGCTTGCTGTGGGCGCTGATCTGGAAACCGTTCAACGATACGTTCGTGGCATTATTGACAGGCCCGTAGGGCTGCAGCGCCACGTCCCACTCGAACGGAACACCCTTCATGTAGGTACCCAAGATCCCCGGGCCGTCAACGACGTCAATGGCCGCTTTGTTGTGGTAGAAATAGGTCCCTCCGCCGACGGTTGCCGGCTGCGTCACCCGATCCTCCCACATCAACCGTTCCATGAACTCTATGGCCGTGACCACGGGCTCACTCAAAAGCAGGCTCTTCCTGGGGAAGATGTCACGGTCGAAGAAGTTGCCTCCCGCCTGGATCGCCTGGATATACGGGCGCGACCGCATCCGGTCCAGGCCCCAGATCTCGGCTATCCCGTCGCCGTCCTCATCTTTAGTCAGCTTGCGGCCGTATTCGCGCATCAACTGCCATGTCCATTCTCCCGGTTTCAGTTCGGCAGGCGGCGTTAAGCCCGCTTGACGCAGCATGTCGAGGTTATACCAAGTGACGATCGAGTACACCTCGATAGGCAGCATGAACAGGAGTCCTTTGGGAGTGGTCAGAGCATTCAACATGGCCGGCGGAATAAGACTCTTCAATTGGGGATCTAGGAACTTGTTGAGATCGTAGAACATATCTTCGGCGATAAGAGGCGCCGACACGTGAGTTACCAGATCGAGTACGTCGGGTGAGATACCCCCGGCGACCATGACCAAGAACTTCTCATTAGGTGTGGAGTCCGTCAAAATCTCTATTTCGTACCCGGGATTGGCCTTTTCAAAGGGCTCCTTCATTTCCCGCAAGAAATTCTGCCACGATTCGCTGTGAGCTCCTGAGCTCAGATGTGTGATCTTCACCGTAGAACCCAAACAAGAAAAAGCGAGCGCCAGACCTAACGCAACGGCAAGACAAAGCGACAGGCACCTTCTTCGATTGATCATGCTCTTACACTCCTTCTTGAGCGATTACACCATCCGTCACCGACGTGCGGATTTTATTGGTACGCACTGCAGATTTGGTTCGCCGAGCTAATACCTGCTCCCTTCCCATCTTTTAGTTCATACCTGAGATTAGTTGCTGTTCCGTTAAACTTCCCTGCTTTTGAAGGTAATCATGGGTCTATATCTAACACGTGATATGTCAATACCGACAACTATAAACAAAGGGAGAGTGCTTTGATGATCGAGTGCCGTCTCCGCCCAAGAAATCGGAGAGTCAGAGCTTTGTGGATCGCGTGCATATGCCTATGCCTCTTCTTGCTCTTTGGCATGGCAGCTGTCGCGAAGACAACCCTTGAGTTGTGGACTAAATTCGCCGATGAAAGGCTCGCACCTCACCGCATGCTTATGGAGGAATATGAAAGACTGAATCCGGATATCAAGATCGAATACGCGACGGTCACGGGCGACTACTCCACTAAGCTGGTAGTTGCCATCGCTGCAGGGGCTGCGCCCGATGTGGCTCAGGTCTTCCCCACACTTTCGATCCCGGAGTTTGCCCACAAAGGGCTGATTCAACCTCTTGACCGCTTTATGACCGCCGCTGGGATCAAAGCGAACGAGTTTGCCCCCGGAGCCTATGAGTCCTGGCGCTATGACGGCAAAACCTGGGCGATGACCTGCGACATCGACGTCAATATGTTCTACTGGCACAAAGAGATCTTCGCCCGCGAGGGTCTCGATCCGGATGCTTATCCAGTCACTATCGACGAGCTGGATAGCTTGGCCCGCAGACTGACGCGCACCGACGGATCGGGCAATCTGACGCGTCTGGGTTTTGTGCCCTGGCTGGGCGATTGGCTCACCTGGGCCGCCCCGTGGAACGTGGAATGGTATGATGCCGAAACCCGAACGGTGACCGCCGATCACACCAATGCCGTGGCCATGATGGAGTGGATGGCCTCCTACGCCCTGCGCTACGAGCCCGGACAGATAAACGCTCTAACCGCCCGCATAAGCAACTACCATCACGGCGATGCCTTTCTCAAAGAGCTCCTGGCCATGCAGGTGACCGGTCCTTGGCTAATCGGGGATATGTACCAGTTTGCTCCCGGTCAATGGGGCATGGCCCCCCTGCCCTATCCTCAGCAAGGTCTGCCCAATGCCAGCACCGGCAACGCCCTCACTTTTGTCATCCCCACGGGAGCCAAGCACCCGGAAGAAGCTTTCAAGTTCATCCACTGGCGAACCGATTTCGAGCAGTCGATGAAGCTTCTTGACATGGGCAGATCGCATGTGCCCGTGCGCATTCAAGCCTTGCGGGCCTTTGTTCGTCGATTCCCGGATTATCTGCCGGTCCTGGATGTGCTCACCGGGCCCAATCTGAAACCGTTCATGCCGATGATGCCTGTCAGCGCCGAGTATAGCAGGGAACTGCGGTGGGCTGTCGACCAGGTGAGGAGTCTGCAGATGACGCCGCAAGCGGCTCTGGCCCAAGTAACACAAAGAGTCCAGGTCCGCTTGGACGAGACTCTGGGCAAATGAACCGCACCAAAAACGAAAAGGGGGTGCCGCGGTGTTCTATCCGGCCCTGATGCTTTTGTGTGCCATGTCCCCGCCGGGCCTGGCCTGGGTCGCACCCGATCCGCAAGCGATTGAGGAAGTAGCGGCAGGGAAACGAACGGTGGCCAATGCAGCCTGGTGGGGCTTTGATCCGATGGACTCAACACGATATCTCCAAGCGGCGATCAACAGCAAAGCGTCGACGGTGATCATTCCCAACATGGGGCAGGATTGGATCGTACGCCCCATCTTCCTGCGCAGCAACCTTGAGCTGGTTTTCGAAGAAGGAGTTGTCGTCACCGCCAAAAAGGGCGACTACTTCGGAAAACACGACTCGGTCTTCACGGCGCGGGATATCGAGAACGTCACGCTCAAGGGCTATGGTGCCACCATTCGCATGCATAAAGATGACTACACCCAGCCGTATTATCCGAAGAGCCAGCATCGCATGGGAGTCAATATCCGCGGCTGCAATAACGTTCAGGTGTTAGGCTTAACCATCCGGGATACGGGCGGCGACGGCATCTACATAGGCCGCGGCAGTCGCGGTCTGTGCGAAGGCGTAGTCATCAAAGACGTCGTATGCGACAACAACTACCGACAGGGCATCAGCGTCATCTCCGCCAAGAACCTGCTGATCGAAAACAGCGTGTTCAAGAATACATCGGGTACACTGCCAATGGCAGGCATCGATTTCGAGCCCAACCAAGCCGACGAAAGGCTTGAACAGATCGTTGTTCGCAACTGCGTCTTTGACGGCAATGAGTATTACGGCGTGACGATCAACCTCAAACCGCTGACGTGCGAAGCCGAAGTGTCAATCCACATGGAAAACATCCTAATCCGCGGCAGTCGCTCAGGCTTTTCCGTCAAGGCCCGGCCCGAAGATCACCCTACGGGAACGATAACCCTACGCAACGCCGTCATCGAAGACGTGGCCCGAAATGCCATCCGGGTGGAGCATATCATCGATCAAGACACACTGGAGCTATCCTTCGAGGACTGCATCTTGCACAATGTGGCTACCGACGCCCCCGACGGCGGGGATCATCCGCACACATCAGTGCCGATCTTCCTTGAAGGCTTCTCCCACATCGCCAGGGTGAATCTCCGCAACGTCGTGGTGGCCGACGCTCGTGAACGCCCCAGTCTTTATGTGGGAGTCACAAAGCCGTATACATCCGACGCTTTTGCGGCCATTCAAGGCGATCTGCATGTCATCAACCCTTACGGACCTCAAGTGCGCTGGGGACGCCGGGCTCCAAATGAGGAAGCGCTGCAGGGAATCCGGCTTCAGGTGCACGAGATGAAAGCTGTGCAGGTGGAGTATGATCGTATCATCTCGCTTGAAGACTACCGGCTGCCGCCCTTGACGGTCTCTGCAGATACATTGACGGCACGTTGATGAGAAAATAGACCGGCCCCTGAAAAAGCACAGACCCTTCGCTGACGTTCACACCGGGTTAAAGGACCCGGAAAGCCAAGAGGGTGGGCCGCAACGCATTCAATGAACGTTGCGGCCCACCCCTCTTTACCGTTACTCACAACGCTTCAACAGTGAAGGTCAATCGGCGCTTCACACCGACCGTCTCAATCACTGGTACGCTGGATGTCAAGTCTCACCAGACCGACCTGGACACTGCCCGGAGCCGCATCCCGCCTGACCAGCAGTCGAAACTCATCGGTCGGCACATCCTGCGATGCTTTACCGGTCAGCACATACTTGTACCAGTCCGACTGCGCGATCGTCTCTTTTTGCACTTCGTAGTCCAGGTCAATCCACGCTTGATCCGCGGCACGGACGGAAAGCTGCACAACTTCTTTTATATCCTCCATTCGGGCATAGAGGGTCACGGTGAAATCCCGAAGGGCCGCCGCCTGCCAAACAAGGTACTCCTCCCCCTCGCCGACCTTCACCCTGCGGCTTTCATCATCGACCTGCGGATCCTGATCGGCCGTGGCATACTCCCATCCGTCCGACTCGGTCAGAGTCTTGGTGTTATCGACAATCATCACTTCGCCCCAAAAGGCGAATTCCTTCGGAGGCTCCAACTCATCCGTCATGACTTGGCGGTTCTTGACCGTAAACGGAACGACCTCATGAAGCATCTGGCCCTTCTTGTCAACGACTGTGATCTTCAACTGATGAGGTCCGTCCGCCCAGCGGGTAGTGTCAATCTCCGCTTGGTCGACACGATGATCCGCCGTAAAGACGACCTCACCGTCCACTTCGATTTGCACTTGCTGCACATCAAACACGGGCGTCGGTTCATCCGGCTGCGGATAGACCCGGATCTCAAACATAACCGGGATCTTCCCGTGCACCGTCAAGTTCGCTCCCGGATAGCCGACCTCCAGATGTCCGTTTTGGACGCCTTTGATCTTCTCCTGCCACGCGGGTTCGCTGATCGCTTCCGGTGACAGAATCGCTACTTCATCCAGCCAGTAAGTGTCGCCCTGGCGGGATGTGGCAATAGCCTCCATGCCAAAGCCTTGAGCTACCTGCAAGTCCGGGTAGATCTGCCTGATCAGACGGGCGTCAATGAGTAAGGAGTGCCACTGATCATCGGCGATAAGGCGATACGCATTCCTTCTTTCCCGAGTAGATGCGACCCACACCCGCGGTTCTCCACCCATCTGACGGAAGGCTTCCAAGTACAAGCCCACTGGGGATTCGGGCTTTATCCGATAGCGAAGATAGATCCACGGATAGCGGTCGACATCCCAACGGGCAGGGGCGGTCTTGAGAGGCATCCGTCCGCCGCCGGGATTGGAGATGCGCAAGACTCCCTCACCGGACGCCGAATCCAGCTCACGCCTCCAATCCGTGGGCTCCGGCCGATAGGACTTCCACGACCACCACCAGTCCGCGTCGTCCTCATCAAATGTGGTGTGCAAAAGCGGCACATGGGGATCCATGGCGGTCCCGTCTTCCACAAAGCCCGTTCCTACATAACTGTGGCCTTCGGAATCCGTCACCCGCACGCGCACGGGAAATCCTCCGGGACTGTTGGTGTGGCTGTGGGTAAACTCATAGCGGTGAGTGACCTGCTGACCGTGAGCCACGGTTCCATCGCCCAAGAACCATTTGAACTCGACCGTATCTATGTCACCGAAGACATGAGCCGTGAGACGCACTTCCTGGCCTGAGGTGGCAAAAAACGGCTCCGCAACGACGGCCACGGAGATCCGTCCGCCTCGACCCTGCTCATAGACTCCCATGTCAGGAGCGGCTCCGTCCCAGGCCAAGTTGACGGGCTCTCCAGCCTGCCATGTCAACGACCGGTCGAGAACGAGAGTCCCTGCGTCATAGTCCACACGTACGATCCGGGCGACGCGTTGGGGATCGCCAACGCTGATCAAATCGCCCCGTTCACCTTCCAGGCCAAAGCCGTCGTAGAAGTAGTACACATCTTCTACGGGCAGGATAGTCCCTTTCCCGCTGCGGACCGTGTGCGTCAACGCCACGGCGGCATCCAACAATGGGCTGTCGACGGCCAGGCGATGGTCAAACCCGTCAGGATCGACAAACCCCGGATCGAGTTGCCTGTTTTCCACAAACTGCTCTCCGTGCAGCCGGACCCAGATATCTGACTGCACGCTCTCCAAGTCCCTGACGACGTTGTTTGAGACGGCGACAAGGCCATTGATGATGTTGTTTACAAACCGCATGTTGTCGGCATTGCCGTCAAACACCAGCTGTCGCCCGTCACCGTGCGGATCATTGCGGTGGAAAACGTTGTTGACGAGAATGTTGTCCTCAACGGGAGCCGAATCGGCACGGGTCATGATGCGCATGGCGGCCTCAGAGTTGGCGTCGAAAACGTTGTTATATATGCGCCCCTGTGTCATGGGCAGTGTGTACAACCATGGCTGCAGCTGTAGCGGAGTGCCCCAGTTGCGAAAGACGCGGTTGTGACGAAAGATCACGTGCTCAGCTAAGTAATTGGCAGCGGCTGAGTTGGAGCGCCCGCCATAGAAAGAATGCGTGATGATATTGCCCTCAAACAGAAGGTGGCGGGGTGAAAAAAACTCCAAGGGGCGTCCCCATTCCGGATGAAAAACGTTGCCCCGGACGACAACGTACTGGTTTGACTGCTCCGGATAAAACTGCAGCGGGCTGTGCCCGGTGCGGGAGATGGCATTGCCTTCAAAAAGGATCCACTTACTGTCGCTGATGCGGGCCATGTTGTGGTCCTCATACTCCCTGATCACGCTGTCTCGTACATAGACATGCTCACATCCGCTGATATGAAACGGCATCCCGCCTCGGGCCTTTTCCATCAAGACATCGGTCAGATGGATATGCTTGGCCTGACGGGCCAAAAACCAGCGACCCAGCGGCGATTTGGGCTTGACGTGCAAACCCTCGATGTGGATATGTTCCACTCCCTCGAGCCGAATGGCGTAGTTGTCGTAAATCGTACCCACAAGACAAGCCGTCATCCTCTCTTCGGCTCGAATGGTGATCGGTGCCTCCGGCGTACCGCTGCGGCGCAGCTGCAAGATGCCCTCATACTCGCCGGGTAAGAAGACAATCGTGTCGCCTGCACGGGCTTCTTCAGATACCTTGGACAATGTGGCCCAAGGGCGCTGCCTGGTGCCCGGGTGCGTATCGTCGCCGTACGGAGCGACATAAAACGTACCTGGCTCACGTTCAACCTCTTCAGTTACGGGCTGCAGTTTCTCCAGTCGAATGTCATCCACCCACAGCTTGCCTCCCTCGGCGTTAGTGGCAAAGAACATGATCAAGAACCAGTCGGAATGAGTATCGGGATGAGGCCAGACGAACTCACATTCGGCATATCGCCATTCGGGCGAGGGCGGAAAAAGCACGTTCGTGTTATCCACTTTCAGCCCTTCTTCGGTCCTGCGTCGCCTTTCGATCTGAACCCCCAACCTGGGATCGCCTTCGGTCTTGTAGTAGAACGAGAGTCGATGCGTCTTGCCCGGTTCCGGCCAATCGCCATACGTGGTTGTGCGCATACCGCCGGTGTCCAGACGCCACGATTGTCTGATCCTGGTCAAATCGGGTCTGAGCCGACGGGCCTCATCCACATCGATCATAAAGGAGTACTTACCGCTCCTGGCATCGGTCGACAAGACCGTGGCCCGATCATCACCACTCGGGGAGTAACGTCCCCAACCGATGGGCTCGCCGTCTTCGACCAGCTCCGCCCCGGGATTGATAATCGGGTTGTCGTCCCCACCTTGTGCCGCGACCGTAAAACCCAGGATCAGAACGGCTATCGTACAGACGAGCGCTATAGCGAACCATGTGAAACGACACATGATCGTCCTCCCCCCCATTTTTGGAGATTCCACCCTACACTGCGCGAAAACACCACAGTGTCCGATATGATTGATCATTATGCAACCTTCGGAGGTTTCCTCCCTGAAGGCAGGAAGCGGACCGTCTTGCGAAATCCCCTCTGACCCCGCTCTGACCATGCACTGTCTCGAAAGCGGCGCACAAACCATGGACCTACCTATTGTTTGATTCGCCAATCGTTTATCGAAACTGTCCGCCTTGCGGAGGAAAAAGAGAATAGATATTTAATGGCATACTGCGGGCACCACGCCAAGTGCTTGCACGAAAAAACCGCCGCGACCATCAATTTCCGGCCTTGTCGCAATTGCGATCCGGCGGAGTCGTACCGGCCGTAGCACCTCAAGGGTGAATCACGGCATGAACAGATGTTCAGGACACCTCTGCGGTCGGCCCCAAGGTATCAGGGGATTTGAAGAACGTATGACCGCACTCCGCGCCGCAGCTTTGTTTTCACTCCAGCGCGGTACAAAAAGTGCACCTTCCATGGTGCTTCTGTGAAAGGAGACGGATCCGATATGCTGTCCATGAGGCGTTTGGCAATCATCCTGGTGATGATCTTCTCCTGTACGGCGGCCTTGTACGCCGGACAAGTTGACTCACTGATAACCAACGGCGATTTCTCCGTGCTCAACGACCAAGGTTTCCCCGAGAGTTGGCATGCCTCGCGCTTTAGCGGCACGGCAGCCATAGCCGTGGATGTGACCGTATACCGCAGTGCGGGACGTTCCGTGCGCCTTGACGGCGACGGCAACTCACGGATCGCGGCCAGCACCGCACGGCTCAATATCACCGGGAACGCTACATATCGCTTCAGCGTGTGGTACCGCACCCCGGGGAGTGCCCAAGGCGCCGTGTCGCGAGCGGATCATGTGATTGCCCGTCTGCAGGCCTGGTCCGTGGATGAGAAGGGCCAGCTGATCAAAGTGCTATGGGATGACCGGCGGACGCGCACCTCCTCGACCACTGCCTTTGAGGTTGCCGGAGGAGAAAACCTCCATTTGAAGCCGAGCTCAGATCCCGGCGAGGGCGAGTGGCGCTGTCTGGAAGCAGAGTTTCAACTGCCCGAACATGCAGCCGTACTGCAGGTGAATCTTTTCAACTGGTTCGGCCCCGACACGGTGTGGTACGACGATGTCTCACTGGTGCGCCTCGAGACCGAGATCGACTGGGAGGAGGGATTCACCGTCAAAGGTTTTGTCTCCCCCGATTCTTTACTGGCCACGCTTAAGCCGGAACACCCCCGCTTGCTCGCTTCGCTGGATGATTTCGAGCGCATAAAAAACAACCTGTTCAGCGAGCGCCTGATCATCAATTGGTACTCAGAGCTGCAAAGCTTGGCCAACTCCATCTTGCGTCAGAATACGTCAACGTATGAGCTGCCGGACGGAGTGCGTCTTTTGTCCGTGAGCCGCAGAGTGCTCGAACGCGTCGAGACTCTGGCCATGATGTATCGTCTCACCGGTAAACGGGAGTACGTGGACAGAACGTGGGACGAGCTGGTGGCCGCGGCCGATTTTCCGGATTGGAACCCGAACCACTTCCTCGATACGGCGGAGATGACCCGAGCCTTTGCCCTGGCCTATGACTGGCTGTACGATGTCTGGACCGACGAGGAGCGCGACTTTATCCGCGCCGCGATGGTGGAGAAGGGTCTGCGCCCTGCCCTGGCGGGCTTCAGAGGCACTGCACCGTGGCGCAATCAGTGGGCCCGACGCACCAACAACTGGAACTTCGTCTGCAACAGCGGCATCACCATGGGCGCCCTGGCTATTGCCGAGGACGAGCCCGAGTTGGCCAAAGAGCTGATCCGTGAAGCCTTATTCTCCGTCAACTTCGCTATCGATCGCTTTGCTCCCGACGGTGCTTGGGACGAAGGCCTAGGTTACTGGAATTATTCCATCCGCTACCTAATCCCCTTTATTGCCTCGCTGCAATCAGCCCTGGGCACTGATTTCGGTCTGACCGCTACCCCGGGACTGGCCGAGACCGGATACTTCCCGATCTATTTGGTGGGACCCAACGGATCGTTCAACTTCGCCGATTCCGGATCGGGTACGGTCCGCACTCCTGAGCTGTTTTGGCTGGATAACACCTATGATGTTCCCGCTTTCTCCTGGTGGCAAAGACAGCACACCTCGCCCGGCAGCGCGGCGGCACGGTGTCTGCTCTGGTACAGGCCGAGTGCGGGCGCTGAATTCGAGCCCACGCCCGACAGACTTCCCTTGGACCGCTATTTCCGTGAAACGGAAGTCGTCACTTTCCGCAGTGCGTGGGAAGACGGCAAAGCGGCCTTCGCAGGGATGAAAGCGGGCATCAATGCGGCGCATCACAACGATATGGACGTCGGCACGTTTGTCTTCGATGCCTTGGGTGTGCGCTGGATCGAAGCCCTCGGCGCCGATGATTACAACCTGCCTGGCTACTTCGACTACAACAGGGGCCGCTGGAACTACTACCGCAAGCGGCCTGAGGGCCGAAACACCATTGTCTTAAACCCCGGTGAGGGTCCGGGCCAGGATCTTTTGACCGATTCACCGGCCCGTTTCGTGTTCCACAGATTCACCGACGCTGAGGCGGTGGCCATTGCGGATCTCACGCCGGCATATGCCTCGCAGGCCGCTAAAGTGCATCGAGGCATCGCTCTGTTTGATCGGCGCCGCCAGCTATTGATTCAAGACGAGATCACCACGCTGAAGCCCTCCGAGTTCTGGTCGTTCATGCATACGAGTGCGGCGATTGAGATCAGTGAAGACGGCCGGGTGGCCACATTGACCAGCGGCAACCGAAGGATGAAGGCCACGATCCTGTCTCCGCCTGAGGCCACGTGGATCTCCATGCCTGCCGAACCCCTGCCCGGCTCTCCCAACCCTCCGGGACAGGCGGTCAACGCCGGTGTGCGCAAACTGGCCGTGCATCTGCAAGATGTCACCGATTTGCGGTTGGTTGTGCAACTGACTCCTCTGGAAAAAGGAGTCTACGCTCCATTCAGTCCCGAAGTGATACCGCTCGATGAGTGGTCCGAGACTGACAAGGATCTGTGGGGCTCTTTGCTGCGAGTCACCGTGGAGTGGCCGACCATGAGTCGCGACGGCAAAGTATTTGGGCAGGTGCCTGTCATCTTCGTGTGCGACGAGCGAGAGCACGCCGATCTCCAGGCGTTCACCGTCCTGTTCAACGACGAAGTGATCTATCAGGGGCAGGCCGTGCCGGAGCAGCTCATCCTCGATACCGATGAGATTGACGACGGTGTCTATGATCTTGAGATACGCTTTCACCTCCAAGACGGCTCTACGGTCCGAGAGACGATCGAAGTCACGGTGGAGAACTTCTGGTATCTCAGCGATGAACAGTTGCCGCCGCTTTTCCCTGAGGGTTCCGGATGGTTCGGGACCGGGGACCGCTCCGAGACAAAAGAAGCCTCATTCGGCTGGACCTACGCTCCCGAAGACGAGGCGCTTTTTGGCGACACCAGCCGCCGAATGCGAGAGGAAAACACCTCGGAATATCTCATCTGGGAGGCTCCCTGGCTGCGCTCATTCAGCATCCGTCTCTACGCACCGACGGACCGGCTGGAAGGCGTGTTACAGCTGTCCCATTCAGCGGACGGCAGTGCATGGGAAGATCTCCCCTACACCGTCACTACACAGGATTTTTCGGTCGATCATGACATGTACTCACTGCTTGTGACGGGCGAAACAGACTCGGGAGCGCAAGCCGGTCTTTTCAGACTGACGCTCAAACCGAGCGATCTGCCTCCCGCACAAGTGCAGTTGGGTCAAGTCCATCTGGTCGGCCGTAAATCAGCGCTCATGTCGGATTAGAAGACACAGTTTCAATCCAAGAAAGCGAGGTTGATCCAATGACGGGAAAGCAACATCGGTTCATCAAAGCAGTTATCGGATTGCTCATCATCGCTGTAACGTATCCGGCACCGGCACGCGAGCAGCTCACTTTCGCCAGTTGCTTCGTCAGCTGGGTGGAAGGGGGCTTCGAACAGGCTCTGGACAACTTCCGTCAAGCACACAACGTGGATATCGAGATCGTCGATGCCCCAAGCTGGCAAGCTTTGTGGGAAAAAGTACTCGTCATGAGCGCCGCAGGAGTAAACCTCGATGTGCTCTACGGTGATAACGCTACATTGATGTATTTTGCCAGAGAGGTTCTATCGCAACCGATAGATCACTTGGCCCAAAGGGACATGAAGCTGGACCTTTTCCCAGCCAGCGTACTGTCTGTACTGGAAACGGACGGGCGACTCTATGCCATTCCCACCGCTTTGAGTCTCCATAACCTCTACTACAACGTAGACTTGTTCGCCCAGGCCGGTCTGGATCGACTGCCAACCAGCTGGGAAAGCGAGCGATTGGACTGGGACGAGTATGCATCGATGGTCAGAAAGCTGACTCTGGATACAGACGGCGACGGGCAACCCAACCGCTTCGGCACACAGACGCTGGGTTTTGGCTCCATTGGCTTTACCATGGTCGGTATGTGGGGAGTGCATCTGTTCAACCTCGCCGGTACCGAGTGGTACGGTGACACTCCGGAGGCCATCGCCGCACTGGAGCGCATGGCGGCACTGCGAACTGAGTTCAACGCCGTCGGAGGCAGTTTCGTCGCCGGTACCGCGGCCATCGTCCCGATTCAAAGCTACTACCTAAATACGTTGGCAGGCAGAGCATCGCTCAATTGGTCCGTGGGGCCCATGCCTAAAGGCACCCAGCGTTCAAGTCAGGCCGGGTTTCATGGCATCAGTCTGGCCACAAACACGAGGGACCCCGAGTTGGCGTGGGAACTGATCAAGTATCTGACCTATGATCCTGAAGGCGTTGTGTTGTTTACCCGTTCAGAAAACCGAGTGCCTGTCCATCCTCAGGCCGGTCGAGACTTCGTCCAGCGTTGGAGCAAGGTACTGACACCTGACGAAGCATGGTGCATCGTCGGCGGCGTCGGATATGCCTACGAATCGCGGATGACACGTCCGACGCGCCACATCGAAATAAGGCAGATCATGCAGGATGGCGGACGGCGCGTCTGGGACGGTATGGTCCCGGTGAGACA
>LSQX01399623.1_pt1 | contig 22213 bp, 19 predicted proteins | sample 654561 | NCBI WGS metagenome assembly LSQX01 (sample SAMN04489861, study PRJNA283612) | anaerobic digester metagenome | isolation source: 4 biogas reactors fed with cattle manure at either 37C or 55C with and... | place: Denmark: Kongens Lyngby | collected 2014
TGCGGCGTTCGCCGCGATGGGTGGGAAGCCGCCGCTGCCGGACCTGACCGGACAGCGGCGGCCGGATGAAACGGTCTAATCCAGTTCGGCGAAGAACGCCTGGATGCGGCTCAGCCCTTCGGCCAGGTCATCATCCGGGCAGGCGTAGGAAATGCGTAGCGCGCGCGGCTCACCGAACGCCGAACCGGGCACGCAGGCCACGGCCTTGGCATCCAGCAGCGCGTTGCACAGATCCACGTCGTTGCCGATCACCAGCCCACTGGGGCCATGACGGCGACCGAAGGCGACGCTGATATCGGGGAAGGCGTAGAACGCGCCTTCCGGGCGCGGGCAACGCAAGCCCGGAATCTGCGCCAGCGCGGCCAGCACCACGTCGCGCTTGGCCGCGAACAGTTCGCACTGGCGCTGCGGTACATCCTGCGGGCCGGTCAGCGCCGCCGTGGCAGCGGCAGTGACCACTTCCGGCAGATTGGTGATGTGATTCGAGTTCAGCGTCACCAGCGCCTGCGCCACGTTTTCCGGCGCAGCGGCAAAACCCATGCGCCAGCCGGGCATGCCGTAGGTCTTGGAAAGCGAATCCACGACAATGGTGCGCTCGCGCAGCACCGGCTCGAAGTGCAGCACGTTGTGATAGCCGACGTCGTCGAAAATCATCCGGTTGTAGATGTCGTCCAGCACGATCCAGGTATCCGGATGGCGCGCCAGCACCGCCGCCAGCGCCGCGATCTCATCGCGGTGGTAGACCATGCCGGTGGGGTTGGACGGATTGTTGAACAGGAACACCTTGGGCTTGTGCGCCAGCGCCGCGTCCAGCTGCGCCGGGGTCAGCTTGTAGTCCTGTTCCGGCGGGCAAGGCAGCGCCAGCACCCGCGCCCCGACAATCGCCGCGATATCGGCGTAGGTGGTCCAGTACGGGGTCGGGAAGGCGATTGCATCACCCGGATCCAGCAGCGCTTCGGCCAGGTTGTACAGCACCTGCTTCGCGCCGATGCCGACGCACAGATTGCGGCGGCTGTAGCCGCTCAGGCCATTGCGTTCCAGATGCAGCAGGCAGGCATCCAGCAGCGCATCGTTGCCGCGGTTGGAACCGTAGTTGCCCGAATCCCTGTCCAGCGCGGCGCGCGCCGCCTCGTAGACATGCTCGCCGGGCAGGAAATTGGGCACGCCGATGGAGAAGCTGATCACGTCGCGGCCCTGCGCCTTCAGCGCGCGCGCCTTCTCGGCCACCGCCATGATCGCACTGGGTCGCGCCGCGCCCATGCGCTGTGCAAGTTGGGGCATTGATGGAATTCCTGTCGAAAATTCGCCGCAATCGGCCGGCCATTCTATCGCGGTTGCCGATCGCGCACCCACTGGACCTTGGTTTCAGGTGACAGGTTACGGGCACCTGTGCCGCCCCATCGCGCGGCCTTCCCAAAACCAGGAAAAACCCCGCCACATCAACGAAAAAGGGGATGACCGCGGCCATCCCCTTGCTGTTTCCGCGTCGGGAAACGTCTGGATCAGGCGCGATCCAGCGCCGCGTTCCACTGCGCCACGCGCTCTTTCTGGGCTTCCAGCAGCGCGCTGGCGTCACCGACGATGCGGATGGTTTCGATGCTGTCACCGCCCTGCACCGCGTCCACCACCTTCTGGTCATCGGCCGAGACGATCTTGCCGAACACGGTGTGCTTGCCATCCAGCCACGGGCAGGCCACGTGGGTGACGAAGAACTGGCTGCCATTGGTGCCGGGGCCGGCGTTGGCCATCGACAGCACGCCGGGCTCGTGGCTCAGCGATGGCGTGGTTTCGTCCTCGAAACGGTAGCCCGGGCCGCCGTTGCCGACGCCGTTCGGGCAGCCGCCCTGGATCATGAAATCCGGGATCACGCGATGGAAGCTCAGGCCATCGTAGAAGCCGCGCTGGGCCAGGTTGACGAAGTTGGCGACCGTCACCGGGGTCTGTTCCGGGGTCAGGGTCAGGTGGATCGTGCCGCGGGAGGTCACGATTTCAGCGCGCAGGTTGGACATGGGAGTTTCCTGAGGAATGGGCCGCGCATGGTAACCCGCAGCGGCGCCCGGGGCGATCAGACGCGGCGGCGCAGCTGTTCCAGCCCGGCCTCCAGCAGCGGCCGCAGCACGGTGTCCTGCAAGCGCGCGGCGCGTTCCGGCAGGTACTGCACGGCGGATTCCTCCATATAAGTGCACTGCGCCAGCTCCAGTTGCACCGCATCGATGCCTTCGGCCGGTGCGCCGTAGTGGCGGGTGATGTAGCCGCCCTTGAAACGGCCGTTGCAGACGTGGCTGTACTGGCTCTGCCCCGCCAGCACCTGTTCCAGTCGCGCCTGCAAGTCTGGCGAGCAGCTGCGGCCTTCGGCGGTGCCAAGGCTCAGATCCGGCAGCCGTCCTTCAAACAGGAACGGCAATTCGCTGCGGATAGAATGGCCTTCCCACAGCAGCACCCGCCCGAAGCGCGAACGCAGCCGCTCCAGTTCGACACGCAGCGCATCGTGGTAGGGCTGCCACCAGGTCGTAACGCGGTTGCGGATTTCCTGCGGCGACGGTTCTTCGCCGGGCAGATAGACCGCTTCGCCGGAAAACTGCACCTGCGGGCACAGGCCGGTGGTGTTCTGGCCCGGATACAGCGAGACATCATCCGGCGGCCGGTTCAGATCCACCACGTAACGCGACTGGATCGGCCGCAGCACCGAGGCGCCCAGTTCGCGCGCGAAGCCGTACAGGCGGGAAACAAACCAGTCGGTATCCGGCGCCCGCTGCGCGCTGGCGGTCATCCGGGCACGCAGCTCGGCGGGAATCCGGCTGCCGTCGTGCGGCAGGCTGATCAGCAGCGGCGCATCGCCGCGTTCCAGCTCGAACACCGCTGGCGTGGAGGATTCGGAGGACATGCAGACACCTGCTGAAGAGGGACAGCCGCACACCCGATGACGGGCGGCGACCTGCCCAGATTAGCGCCGGCGTGTCGTGCAGGCCATCAACTCAGGCGCCCAGCCGCGCCACATGCGCCTGCACTCCGAAATCCGGGACGCGCAGGCAGCGCCACTTGCCCCGCGCGGCAGCCGAAGAAGCCACGGATTCAGCGGCAACGCCCTACGATGATGCCTTCTGCTTTTCGGGCACCCGCAGCAACTCCTCGGCCATGCCCGGATGGATCGCGATGGTGGATTCGAAATCCTGCCGTGTCGCGCCCAGACGCATCGCCAGTGCAAAGCCCTGCAATGCTTCATCGAAGCCCTCGCCCATCGCGTGCAATCCGACCACGCGCTGTTCCGGTCCTGCGCACACCAGTTTGACGAACGCCTGCTGCGCCACCCCGGCCAGTGCGCGGCCCATCGGGCGGAAGCGTTTTTCGAACACCTGCACCGCATCGCCATGACATTCGCGCGCCTGCTTTTCGCTCATCCCGACACTGGCCAGCGGCGGCAGCGAGAACACCACGGTCGGCACGTATCGCCGATCCACCGGTGCGACACCGGCATCGCCGAACAGGCGCTCGGCCAGCACCCGCCCGGCCATCACCGCCATCGGCGTCAGCGCCGGATCGGTGCCGACATCGCCGACCGCATGCACGCCGGGAATGTTCGTGGCGTTGTGCGCATCGATGCGGATGTGGCCGCTGTCCTCGCGCTCCACACCGACGCGCTCCAGCCCGATGCCATCGCTGTTGGGCCGCCGCCCGGTGGCCCACAGCACGCAATCGGCGGCGATGCGGCTTTCATCGTCGAGCAGCACCTGCAACGTCCGGCCATCACGCTGCAGACCTGCGACATGGCAGTCGTTCCGCACCCGGATGCCGCGTTGGGAAAGATCGGTTTCCAGCGCACCGACCAGATCACGGTCGAAACGCTCCAGCATCCGGCCACGCACCAGCAACTGCACCTGGCTGCCCAGCGCCTGCAGGATGCCGGCCAGTTCCACCCCGATATAGCCGCCACCGATGATCGCCACGCGTTGCGGCGCGGCGCGCAGGTCGAAGAAGCCATCCGAATCGATGCCCAGCTCCGCGCCTTCCAACTGCGGCCGCGAGGCGCGCGCGCCGGTGGCGATCAGCACATGACGTGCCTTCAGCCGCTGCGCGCCAGCCTGCACCAGCTGCGGTTCCAGCAGTTCGCCACGGGCGCGGATATGGGTGATGTCCAGTGCATCCAGCTGCCGGCGGTAGGAAGCGCGCACATTGTCGATATATGCCTGCCGGCGCGCGACCAGTTGCCGCCAGTCCTGCGGCGGCGACAGCGAAAACCCGAAGGCCTGCGCCAGCGGCTGCTGCCAGGCCAGTCCGGCCGCCATCCACATCGCCTTTTTCGGCACGCAGCCCAGATTGACGCAGGTGCCGCCCAGTTCCGCCGGTTCCAGTAGCGCCACGCGGACACCGTGCCGGGCGGCAGCGATGCCGGCCGCCAGCCCGCCGGAACCGCCACCAAGCACCACCAGATCGAACGTGTCGGCCATGGCCGCCTTCCTTTTCCGTGCCGTGATGGCGACAGGCTAGCAGGCGATGGCGGCACCGAACGCCGGCGCTTTCCGGTTACAGCCGCTCGGCATCGTCCAGCACCTGCGGCATCGTGCCGGCGCTGATCGCAGGTTCGCGCTTGATCCCGGTGCGGTAGCGCCACCACAGCACGATCGCGATCAGGCACATCGCCAGCGACGCACCGGCCATGCCGAGCCGGTACGGCGCCAGCAGCGGCGCCACGATGCCAGCCAGCACCGCGTTGAAGCTCAGCCCGGTGAAGGCCTGCATTGAGGCCGCAGTGCCGCGCTGACGCGGGTACATGTCCAGCATCGCGATGGTCAGCAGCGGGAACACCAGGCCGATGCCGCAGGCATTGATCGCCATCGGCAGCACCGCCCATGGCACCTGCGGCGTATCGACCGAGAGGTTGTAGGCCAGGTTCAGCACCGCCGCCAGCAAGGACAGCGAAAAACCCAGCTTCGCGGTACGCGACTTCGGCACGAACAACCAGCCGAACTGTTGCTGGTTCAAACCCAGATAATCCAGCACCAGCACCGGCGCCGATGCGATATAGAGGAACAGCACGCCGAAATTGAAGCAGGCCGACAAGGCCAGCTGCAGGAAGCGCCGATTGCGCAGCACCGCCCAGCTGCCGCGCGCCAGCGAACCGGGCCGCAGCGGCGTGCGTGCCTGCGGCGGGTGGGTTTCCGGCAGCCAAATCAGGCAGGCGCCCAGTACCAGCAGGGTGAACATCGCGATTGCCCAGAAGATCGCATTCCAGTCCGACCAGCCCAGGATCCAGCCACCGACAATCGGTGCGATCGCCGGCGCCACCGAGAAGATCATCGTGGCCTGCGCCATCAACTTCTGCGCCTCATCACCGTCCAGGCAATCGCGGATCAGCGCACGCCCGACGATCAGCCCGGCGCCGGCCGAAATACCCTGCAAAGCACGGAACACCAGCAGCCAGAACAGGCTGTGCGACAACGCCGCGCCAATCGACGCCAGGCCGAACAACAACACCCCGGCCAGGATCACCGGCCGCCGCCCCAACGCATCGGACAGCGGCCCGTGGAAGATGCTCATCAGCGCATAGGCGGCCAGATAGATGCTGACCGACTGCTGCACCGCCGCGTGCGAGGCGCCGAACTCGGCCTGCAATTCGGGGAATGCGGGAAAGATCGCGTCGATCGCGAACGGGCCGAACATCGAAAGCCCGGCCAACAGCAGGGCCAGGCGCCACAGGAAGGCACGGGAATGGGATGGCATCAAAAACCTCGTTGTCCGGACGGCAGGCTGGGATTCAACGTGCAAACACGCGGCGGCCGGCGACCCAGGTTTCTTCCACCTGCACCTGCCACAGCTCTTCGCTCGGGATACTGAAGATGTCGCGGTCCAGCAAGATGAAGTCCGCCCATTTGCCCGGCTCCAGCGTGCCGAGGCGGTCTTCCTGATGGGCCGCGAACGCGGCATCCAGCGTGAACGCACGCAGCGCCTGCTCCAGTGACAGGCGCTGCGCCGGATACCAGCCGCCCGGCGGCCGTCCGCGCTGGTCCTGGCGGGTGACGGCCGCATGCAGGCCGTGGAAAGGATCGGGTGCTTCCACCGGAAAATCCGAACCGGCCGCCACCACCGTGCCCTGCGCCAGAAAATCCTGCCAGGCATAGGCGCCGAGGATACGTTCGGCCCCGAGCCGGTCCTGCGCCATGTTCATGTCCGAAGTCGCATGCACCGGCTGCATCGAGGCGATCAGCTGCAACGGCGCAAAGCGCGCCATGTCCTCACGCCCGACCACCTGCGCATGTTCCACCCGGTTGCGCAGCCCGCGCCCGCCGTGTTCGCGATAGGCCAGCGAGAACGCATCCAGCACCTGCCGGTTGCCGCCATCACCGATGGCATGCACATTCACCTGGAAGCCACGCGCCAGCGCCTTGCCGATCATCCCGGCCAGCGTGCGCGTGTCCTGGAACAGCAGGCCGTGGTTGTGCGGATCGTCCGAATACGGCGCCAGCAATGCCGCACCCCGGCTGCCCAGCGCACCATCGGAAAACAGCTTCACGCTGCGCACCGTCAGCATGTCCTCGCCATGCGCCAGCAGCGGACCGTCTGCGGCGATCACATCGAAATCCTCGCCCACGCCATCGACCATCGCGTAGATGCGCGTTATCAGTCGCCCTTCGTCGGCACGCTGGCGGTACAGCGCAAAGGTGTCGGCATTGATGCCGGCATCGTGCACCGAGGTGATGCCCAGCCGCACCAGCGTTGCCAATGCCGCATCCAGCGCAGCCTCGCGCTCGACCGCGTCCGGCGCCGGCAGGTGCCGCGTGACCAGCGCCATCGCCGCATCGATCAGGATGCCGCTCGGCTCACCCTGCGTATCACGTTCGACCCGCCCGCCGACCGGATCCGGCGTATCGCGGTCGATGCCGGCGGCACGCAGCGCGGCCGAATTGGCCCAGCCGGCATGGCCATCGACACGCACCAGCCAGACCGGGCGCTCTGATTCGACCCGATCCAGTTCCGCCGCCGTGGGAAACCGCGCCAGCCCCCAGCGCACCTGGTTCCAGCCACGCCCCAGCAACCAGCCGCTGTGCGACTGGCGCGCATGCTCGCGCACCGCCTCCAGCGCCTGCGGCAACGAATCCGTTGCGGAAAGATCAATCTGGCGCTGCCCGATACCCAGCCCCATCACATGGCCGTGCGCATCGGTCAGGCCCGGCAGCAGGATGCGGCCGCCACCTTCATGCACACGCGCATCCGGCGCACGGGCCTGCAACTGCTGCCGCGTGCCGGTCGCCAGCACGCGCCCGTCTTCGACCAGCAAGGCCTCGAAACGCTGCAAGGCGCCCTGCCCGTCCAGCGTGTAGCCGGCCACATCCACCACCAGCAACGGCTGCGCCTGCAATCCGGCGCACGGCAACACCCACACCAGCAGACAACACAGGCGCAACAGCATCTTCACGATATCCTTGGCAGAACAACGCGACACGATACCGCGTCCCAGCCCAACCCACGCCCAGCGGCCGCAGCGCTGCCGCTTGCATCGGATCGAAAACCGCGCTCTGCACCGCCCAGCCGCCCGCATGAAACCGAAGATATTGATCACCGACCGTTTCGCACCCGATGCCCTGCAGCGGCTGCAAGGCGATGGCCGTTTCGACATCGTCCAGGGCTGTGATCCTTTCCACCCGCCGGCGCAGTATCTGGCCGATGCCCACGCGCTGCTGATCCGCAGCCGTACCCGTATCGATGCCGCACTGTTGGCACGCGCGCCGCAGCTGCGCGTGATCGTCACCTGCACCAGCGGCTTCGATCACATCGATCTGGCCGCCACCGCGCAGCGCGGTATCAGCGTGATGTTCACGCCCGGTGCCAACGCCGCATCCGCCGCGCAGCTCACGTGGGCGCTGATCCTGTCCTGCGCCAACGCCATCCCGCGTGCGGACGCGGGTCTGCGCGAAGGCGGCTGGTCGCGCGAATCGCTGGTCGGCATCGAGCTGGCCGAGCGCTGCATCGGCATCGTCGGGCTGGGCCGCATCGGCAGCCGCGTGGCGCGGATCGCGCAAGCCTTCGGCATGCAGGTGCTGGCCTGCGACCCATTCATCGACGCCGCCGTTTTCCATCAGCACGACGCCGAAGCAGTGGAACTGGATGAGCTGCTGCAACGCAGCCACGTCATCAGCTTCCATGTCCCGAGAACCGCGCAGACCCGCGCCATGCTCGACCGCGCCCGCTTCGCCCAACTGCGCCCGGACGCGATCCTGGTCAACACCTCGCGCGGCGGCGTCTTCGACGAAGCCGATCTGTGCCACGCGCTGCAACACGGCCAGCTGCACGCCGCCGGCCTGGACGTGTTCAGCCACGAACCGCTGCCGCCCGATTCCCCGCTGCGGCGCCAGCCCGGTGTCGTGCTGAGCCCGCACATCGGCGCCTACACCGAAGCCGCCTTCAGCAAGGCCTCCAACGAAACTGCGGACAAACTGCTGGCCTTCTTCAATACCGGTGAAATCCGTGATCGATTACCACCAGAAGCGGCTTGGTATCGCGGCTGAACGTGCAGTACGCCTGACAAGCCGGCACCGGTCTTTCCGGCCCACGCTTTGGCAACAGCGACGTTGGTGGACATCTTCAAGGACGGCTTCGAACCCTGATGCCGTGCCCGGCACTCACGTGCGAATTCCCACGTGCGCGTGAGTGCCATTCGGGCAGAACCCATCCCTGTTCCTGCACATCCTCGGCCATGGCGGGATCAACAGCCGGTCGGCCCCGCCATCCCACCGGCGCAATAGAAACAGTCGCGCAAGGCGGCCTCCCGCCGCACAGCCTGCATGCACAGTGGCGTTCGCAGGCTTGCCACGATACGGCCCGGAAGCCCCTCCGTCCTTGCGGCCACCTGCGTCGGTGATGAAATTTCCGGGCTAGAATGGCCGACTGCCTTGCCCCAGTTTCCCGGCCTTGCCCATGTCCGATCCCACCCTTCCCGATTTCCACGGTTTCGAGCGCATTCCGCTGCACGAGTACGCCGAGCGCGCGTATCTGGATTACTCGATGTACGTGGTGCTGGACCGCGCCCTGCCCTTCATCGGTGACGGGCTCAAGCCGGTGCAGCGGCGCATCGTGTATGCGATGAGCGAGCTGGGGCTGAACGCGACCGCCAAGCCGAAGAAGTCGGCGCGCACCGTCGGCGATGTGATCGGCAAGTTCCACCCGCATGGCGACAGCGCCTGCTACGAGGCGATGGTGCTGATGGCGCAGCCGTTCTCGTACCGCTATCCGCTGATCGACGGCCAGGGCAACTTCGGTTCGGCCGATGATCCCAAGTCGTTTGCGGCGATGCGCTACACCGAATCGCGCCTGACCCCGATCGCCGAGGTGCTGCTGGGCGAACTGGGCCAGGGCACGGTCGACTGGAATCCGAACTTCGACGGCACCCTGGAAGAACCGGCCTGGCTGCCGGCTCGGCTGCCGCATCTGCTGCTCAATGGCACCACCGGCATCGCGGTGGGCATGGCCACCGACGTGCCGCCGCACAACCTGACCGAAGTCGCGCACGCCTGCGTGCGGCTGCTCGATGATCCGGATGCCAGCGTCGCGGACCTGATGGAACACGTGCGCGGCCCGGACTACCCGACCGAAGCGGAAATCATCACTCCCGCCGCCGATCTGCTGAAGCTCTACCAGACCGGCCACGGCAGCATCCGCGCCCGCGCCGTCTACACCCGCGAACAGGCCAACATCATCATCACCGCGCTGCCCTACCAGGTCAGCCCGAACAAGATTCTCGAACAGATCGCCGCGCAGATGCGCGCCAAGAAACTGCCGTGGCTGGAAGACCTGCGCGACGAATCCGACCACGCCAACCCGATCCGGCTGGTACTGGTGCCGCGCTCCAACCGCATCGATGTCGAGCAGCTGATGGGCCACCTGTTCGCCACCACCGATCTGGAAAAGAGCTTCCGCGCCAACTTCAACGTTGTCGGCCTGAACGGCAAACCGCGCGTGATGGACCTGCGCAGCCTGCTGTCCGAATGGCTCGGCTTCCGCACCGACACGGTGAAAAAGCGCCTCAACCATCGCCTGGCGCGGGTCGAACGCCGCCTGCACCTGCTCGACGGCCTGCTGATCGCCTTCCTCAACCTGGACGAGGTGATCCGCATCATCCGCACCGAGGACGATCCGAAGGCGGCTCTGATCGCTCGCTTCGCGCTGAGCGAGGAACAGGCCGACTACATCCTCGAAACCCGCCTCAAGCAACTCGCGCGGCTGGAGGAAATGAAGATCCGCGGCGAGCAGGACGAACTGGCCAAGGAACGCGAACAGCTGCTCGCGGTGCTGGGTTCGGCTGCGAAACTGCGCAAGCTGATCAAGGACGAACTGCTGGCCGATGCGAAGAAATTCGGCGATGCACGCCGCTCCCCGCTGATCGAACGCGATGCCGCACAGGCGCTGGCCGAAACCGAGCTGGTGGCCAGCGAACCGGTCACCATCGTGCTGTCGGCCAAGGGCTGGGCACGCGCCGCCAAGGGCCACGATATCGACGCCTCGATGCTCTCCTACCGCGAAGGCGACGCGCTGCTGGCGGCGGTGCGCGGGCGCAGCAACCAACAGGTCGCCTTCCTGGATTCCAGCGGCCGCGCCTATTCCGCACCGGCGCATACACTGCCCTCGGCACGCGGCAACGGCGAACCGCTGACCGGGCGCTTCTCGCCGGCGGCCGGCACCAGCTTCGTGGCGCTGGCCTGCGCCGAAGAAAGCCAGCGCTTCCTGCTGGCCTCCAGCTATGGCTACGGCTTCGTCACCCGCTTTGAGAACTTCATCGGCCGGCAGAAGGCCGGCAAGCAGCTGATCAATCCGGACAAGGGCGCCGGCCTGATGCCGCCGGTACCGGTACAGAACCCGGAAAGCGATCTGGTGGTCGCGATCACCACCGCCGGGCACCTGCTGGCCTTCCCGCTGAGCGAATTGCCGGAGCTGGAAAAGGGCAAGGGCAACAAGCTGATCCAGATCCCGCCGGCACGGCTCAAATCCGGCGACGAGTCGCTGGCGCAACTGACCTGCGTGCGCGATGGCGGCGAACTCACCCTGTTCTGCGGCCAGCGCAAGCTGACCCTGAACTGGCGCGATCTCCAGGCCTACAGCGGCACCCGGGCGCAACGCGGCAGCCTGCTTCCGCGTGGCTTCCAGCGCGTGGATTCGGTCGAAAGCAACTGATGCTCCCACCCGGCGCGGCGGCCTCCGCCCTGCGCCGGGCAGCAGATACCTGGCGCGACGCCCAGCGTCCATGCCTGTCGCAATACGTCACCTTCGACAAACGTGACGCAACCCGCAAAATCCAGAAATCCCCCGCGTTTGTCGGCTGGTTTAATCCGTTGGCTTCTGCCAATATGTGGCACACCGTCAGCTTGTGACGCGAATTGTCACCCCGCCCGCCAGGCTCCAGCCCGCGCGGGTATCAGAAGAAAGCCGAGCCCGAAATGAAATTCCTGATTCGTCTTCTTGTCCTTAGCCGCTACGTCCTGCTGAACCGCCAGTCGCGCGAGATCAAGCGCAACATCCAGAGCCTGCCGGTGACCGCCCAGCGTGCCGTCGGCCAGCTGGCGATGACCGAGATCGAAGCCGGTTCGCGCACCCCTGTGCCGCATCTGTACGGCAGCAGCAGCACCGACATCTACCAGCCCTGGGGCGACGGCGCGACGCTCGCGTTCAACCGCGCCAAATCGCGCGTGCCGCAGCTGAGGCTGCGCGGCACCGCGCTGTGGCTGGCGATCATCTACCACGAAACCCGCGAGTCGCCGCATGCCAGCATGCAGGCGCTGCACCGTGACGTTCTCGGCATGCTCGGTATGCTCAAGGGCACCTACAGTGGCGATGTACGGGTAACGGCCGACGCCACCGCCGCCTGAATCCAGCGGCGCACACGCGCACCCTGACCGATCCTCGAGGCCGGCGCCAATGCGTCGGCCTCGTGCGTTTTGCCCCGCTGGAAAGCCGAGCCGAAGACAGCGCATAGTGTGAATATTCTAGGCAAACGGCCTAGTGTTCCCGATCATCCCCCACCGCGCTCCGGAGCATCCCATGGCCAAATTCAAGTCGTCCCCTTCCAGCAGCAAGCCCGCCGCCAAGACCGCCAGCAAGGCCAAGACCTCGGCCCGCAGCACTCGCAAAAACGCCGACTCCAAGCCGTCGGCATCGCCCCTGTCCGGGCTGGATCTGGGCGCCCGCACCATCATGGATTCGGCCCAGCAGATCTGGCAGACCAGTGTGAAGACGCTGGAGCGCGCGCAGAAGGAAAGCACGCGCATGTTCGAAACCCTGGTCAAGGAAGGCGCCGGCGTGGAAAAGAAGACCCGCAACCTGGCCAGTGGCAAGGTCGATTCGGTCCGTGGCGCGGTCGAAAACCGCGTGGATCAGGTCAAGGAACGTGCCGTGGATTCCTGGGACAAGCTGGAAAAGGTGTTCGAAGCCCGCGTGCAGCGTGCCCTGGTCCGTCTCGGTGTGCCCGGCCGCGAAGAACTGCAGGGCCTGATCGACCGCGTCGACGAACTCAATGCGCGCCTGCGCGATCTGCACCGTGATGGCGGCAGCGACACCAAGCCGGCCAAGGCAGCAAAAACGGCAAAACCTGCCGCTGCCAGCAAGACCGCAGCGAAGACCGGCAGCAAAACCGCCAGCAAGAAGACCGTAACCAAGACCACTTCACGCAAGACAAGCGGTACCACTTCCACGGCCCCGGCTGCCACCGCAGACACCAAGACCGCGGCGAAGCCGGCCGCAAGCGTGAAGGTCAGCGCCGCGAGCAAGCCGGCCCGCGCGGCCGCGCCAGCGGCAAAGAAGGCTGCCGCGAAGAAGCCGGCGGTCAAAAAGACCAGCGCGAAGAAGAGCCCGGCGAAGAAGGCCGCAGCAACGCCCGTGCCCGCAGCTCCGGCCCCGGCACCCGCCGCTTCGATGGGCGTTGCCCCGACCTCCGGCAACGCGGTTTCCGGCGACTGATCCGGGCACGCGAGGACTCCAGCCCAGGGCGCATCGCCTGCGCCCATTTCCGGCCTCCGCGGGCTGGCAGCCTCCAAACCGCCAGCTGGCAGGCGCTATCATGGCGCCTTTCCCGCGTACTGCCTGGCCACCATGGGATCCGCTTCTGTGCTCCAGTATTCGTTGATTCCTGCCCTTGTCGCACTGCTCGTGGTGTTCTTCGCCGTGGCTTGGGTGCTGCGTGCCTTCCGCACCGAGAAAGACGAAGCCAGGGCCGGCATCAAACTGCTGTGCGCAATGCGCTGGAACGAATTTTCGCAGCTGATCACCGAGGCGCTGAAGGACCGCGGCATGCAGCCCGCCAGCACCGACCGCGCCCCGGGACAGGACGGCTTTGATCTGCTTTTCACCCGTGGCAAGAGCCGCTATCTGGTGCAGTGCATGAACGGCGCCACCCAGCACGTCAGCGCCCAGGCGATCGGCAACCTGCACCATCTTGTGCAGATGCAGGGCGCGGATGGCGCCATCGTCGCGGCTTGCGGCAATGCCGATCCGGCCGCACTGAAGCTGGCGCGCGAACGCCGTATCGAACTGGTGGCCGGCACCGATCTGTGGGACCACGTGAAGCCCTGGGTCGCGCACGATCAGCGCGAGGATGCAGAAGACGCCGCCCGCACGGTGCGCAACAAACGCCTGCTGATCTCTGCCGTGGCGGCACTGCTGGCCGCGATCCTGGCCTATGCGGTGGCCAGCGCGTTCGCGCCAGCGCCAGCAGAGAAACCCCGGCCCGCTGTACCCGCTGCCACGCGCAGCACGGCACCGGCTGCACTGCCAGCGGCAGAAAACAGCCTCACACCGGCCGCACCCGCCACCGCATTGAACGAAGAACAGCTGGCCTCACGCCGCGCTCTGGCGCTGCTGGAAGTGCGCGGCCTGACCCGCATCGAAAGCGCCAGCTGGTTGCCGCCATCCACGCTACTGATCAAGCCGCACGACGCGCTCGACGATGCTGAGCTGGCCGAGCTGGTCAAGGACATCTGCCTGGCGGTGCTGCAATACGAGGAACTGCGTTACCTGCGCCTGCAACTGGATGTGCCGACCGGCAATCCCGATCATCCGGTCCAGGTGCGCTGGCGCCAGTGCCGCTGATCCAGCGTTTCGCACGCAGACGCCCATCCTCCCGAAAACATCACGGGGCAGCCACCACCAGGTGACTGCCCCGTTTCCGTTATCCCGCTTGTCATGCCGGGCGCCAGCGTTTACGCCAGCGCCCGGCAAGCCCGCCTTTTACCAGTGCACCCCACGCATCACCGCCGCGAACGCGATCTGTTCGCTGGTGGCCTGCTCACCCTCGCGCGCGCCTTCGATGCCACGCGCCGCAGCCGAATCCGGGAACAGCTCGAACGCGGTATTCATCACCAGCTCGTAGGCCTTCGGCGCCACCGCGTTGACCACGCTGGCGAACACGCCCAGACGCGTGGCGATACGCGTGGGCCGCTCGATGATGGCCTGCACGATCAGATCGCCAGCTTCGTCCGGGCTCAGCGTCGGCACGCTGTCGTACATCTTGGTCGGCGCGATCATCGGCGTCTTCACCAACGGCATGTTGATCGTGGTGAAGGCGATGCCCTTGCCCGACAGCTCGCCCTGCGCGCAACGGCTGAAGGCGTCCAGCGCCGCCTTCGACGCGACATAGGCGGAAAAACGCGGCGAATTGGCCAGCACCCCGATCGAACTGATGTTGATGATCTGCCCGCGACGACGCTCGGTCATCTTCGGCATGAAACCCATGATCAGCCGCAGCGAACCGAAATAGTTCAGCTGCATGGTGCGCTCGAAATCATGGAAACGGTCGTAGGACAACTCGATCGAACGGCGGATCGAACGCCCGGCATTGTTGACCAGGATGTCAACGCCGCCATGTTCAGCCAGCACCTTTTCCACCAGCGCATCGCAGGACGCCATATCGGCCAGATCGCAGGTATAGGCATGGCAGGTGCCACCGGCGGCGATGATCTGATCGCGCGTGGCGAACAGCTCCTCCTCGCCGCGCGCCACGATCACCGTGACCGCACCGGCAGCCGCGATCTTCTGCGCCGCCGCCTTGCCGATGCCCGACGAACCGCCGGTGATCAGCACCACCTTGCCCTTGACCTTGCCCTTCAGGCTGCGATCGATGAACAGCGCCGGGTCCAGGTGGCGCTCCCAGTAATCCCACAGGCGCCAGGCGTAATCCTCCAGCGGCGGCACCTTGATGCCGCTGCCCTTCAGCGCGCGCTCGGTCTCGCGGCTGTCGAAGCGGGTCGGATAGGTGACGAACTTGACCACCTCGCGCGGGATGCCCAGATCGCGCAGCAGCATCGAAACAAAGCGTTTGACCGGCGGCAGATTGCCGACCGCAGCCTTCAGCGGCGACGGCACGAACGCGAACATGCGTGCATCCAGCCGCATCGACATCTGCGGCGCATGGCCGGCACGCGCAAACAGATTCAGCACCTCGCCGATGCGGCGCGGGTCCGGATCGGTCAGGTGGAAACAGCCGCCGTTGAGGCCGGGCTTGTGCGCGATGTGGTCCATCGCATCGGCGACGAAATCCACCGGCACCAGATTGATCCGCCCGCCCTCGATGCCGATCACCGGCATCCACGGCGGCAGCAGCTCGCGCAGCTTTTTCAGCGCACCGAAGAAATAATAGGGTCCGTCGATCTTGTCGATTTCGCCGGTCTTGGAATGCCCCACCACCACGCCGGGACGATAGATCCGCCAGGGCCGCTTGCACTCCTCGCGCAGCACCTTTTCGGCATCGTGCTTGGTGCGGAAATACGGATGCTCCAGATCCTCGGCCTCGTCGAACATGTCCTCGCGGAAGGTGCCCGGATACAACCCGGCCACCGCGATCGAACTGGCGTAGTGGAAGCAACCGGCGTTCACCACCTCGGCCAGCGCGATCGCGTTGCGCGTGCCTTCGACATTGGCCTGCATCTGGCTTTGCGCATCGGCGGCCAGATCGTAGATCGCGGCCAGGTGGAAGAAGTGCTTGATCTTGCCCTTCAGCTCGGCCGCCTTTTCCGCATTCAGGCCCAGCCGCGCCTTGGCCAGATCGCCGACCACCGGCACGATGCGCTTGCGGTCCCAGCCCATGCGTTCGATCAGCGCATCCAGCTTCTTCTGCGAACCGCGCCGCACCAGCACATGGATGCTGCCCTTGCGCTTGAGCAGGTTGGCGACCAGGTGGCGGCCGATGAAACCGGTGGCGCCGGTGACGAAATAGCTCATGTTCCCCTCCCTCGGTGATGTAAGCGCGGACCGTCTTGGCATGTCGTCGGCGCATGAACAGGCGTTCGCGGGCAACAATAACCAGATGCTGGGCCGCTGCCTAGGGCGCCGGGGTGAAATCCCGCAGCCGCTTTTGACGCCCTTGCAGACGCGTGCTATCAAGCCGGTTGCCTTCCATCCGCCGCGCACGAGGTGGCACCGATGAGTGATCTGCAAACCGAATTCGAACAGGCTGCCGTGGACGTGAAGAAGCTGCCCGAACGCCCCGACGACCAGACCATGCTCAAGCTGTACGCGCTCTACAAACAGGGCTCGGAAGGCGACGTCAACGGCCCCAAGCCCGGCTTCTTCGATTTCGTCGGCACCGCCAAGTACGAGGCCTGGAGCAAGCTGGCCGGCACCGCACCGGAGGAAGCGCGGAAGAAGTACATCGCCCTGGTCAACAAACTGACCGGCTGAGCACGATGGCGCGCCGCACCCGCGAGCTGATCCTGGACACCAGCCTGGTGATGTTCAACACGCTGGGCGAACCCAACGTCACGACCAACCACATCGCTGACGAAATGGAGATCAGCCCGGGCAACCTGTACTACCACTTCCGCAACAAGGACGACATCGTCGCGCACCTGTTCTCGCGCTACGAAGCGCATATCGACCAGGTGCTGGTGGTGCCCGACGACCGTCTGCCCGGGCTGGAAGACCTCTGGCTGCAACTGCACGCGGTGTACGGCTGCATCTGGGAATACCGTTTCCTGTTCCGCGACCTGGTCGACATCCTCTCGCGCAATCGCAAGCTGCGGATGCACTTCTCCCGCATCCTGCGCCGCGCCGCCGACAACGCCACCGAGGTCATGCGCGCGATGGTGCGCGCCGGCGTGATGCGCGCCTCGGCCGACGAAATCCAGGCCACCGCCAACAATGTGCTGGTGGTGACCACCTTCTGGCTGAACTTCAGCGCGGTGCGTGGCGAACGCGACGAAACCGAGGCGATCCGGGCCGGCATCCACCAGGTGCTGATGCTGCTGGCTCCCTTCCTGCGCGATGCCGAACGCCTGCATCTGAACGAACTGGCACAGGCCTATCTGCCGGAATCACGGTGAAGATGGTGCGGCACCTCACCTGCCCGCATTGCGCCCAACCCGCCTTCTCGTGCTGGAAGAAACTCGGGATACGCCCCGGCCGGTACGTTCCCTGCCCGGCCTGCCGCTGCCCTGTCGGCGTAGCGTGGTTGCCATTCATCGCAATGCACCTGCTGTCGGCATTCATCGTTCCTGCGGGCTTTTTGCTCGACTTCGTGCTGTTCAGATCAGTGGAGCGGTACTGGTTTGTCTCGCTGATGATCTGCTTTGCCGCCATTGGACTGCCGATAGTCTGGGTTTACTGCCGCCTTGTACCGCTCGTGGCACATCCCGGACGACACATGTAGCCCGGGCAAGGCGCCGCCGCACCCGGGTGTGGCTCGCCGCACCCGGGTGTGGCTTTCGCGATAGCTTTCCCGATAGCTCCGGTGGCTTTCCCGATAATTTTTCAACTCCGGGTGCGGCTGCGCCTTACCCCTGGCTACGGATCTGCTTCGCCAAACAAAACAGACTCCGCTCCACCGATATCCGGTTGCCGGATACGACAAGGCCCCGAAAACCGGGGCCTTGTCTGTTCCATCCGGGGAAGAATCGCGACCGGATCAGGCCGCCTTCTTCGCCGTGCTGCTGGCGGCACGCTTGCGTGCGGCCGGCTTGGCGGTCTTGCCTGCCGCAGCCTTGGTGGAAACCTTCACCGTCTTGGCTGTCGCCTTCTTCGCGGCCGGCTTGCGCTTGCTCGATGCGGCACTGGTGAAACCTGCCACCAGCGGCGACAGACGGGCTTCAAGCTCGCCCTTGACGCTGCCATAGGTGCTGCTGGCACGCGCGATCAGCGGATCGACCGTGGCTTCGACCTTGCCCTTGACCCCGTTCAGGCCATCACGCGCCTGCGTGGCGAGCGCATCAATGCGCTTGCTGGTGGCATCGCGGAACTGGCCGCCTTCTTCCACCAGCGTGCCGTAGGTCTTCAGCGCCTGCTTGCGCGTCAGCGACACCACGCCCAGCCCGGCCAGCCACAGGTCGCGCGGGTCGATGCCCGGATTCTTGCTTTGCTTGACCATGATCTTCATCTCCTGCAAGTGACGGCCAGCGGCCGGAAAGGGTTTCTTCAAACACGATGCTAGGACGTGGTGCTGGAGCAAACACACTATTTGCGCAGCGCCGCTTGCCAAGCCGGCGATGCATTGCAATGCTCCACTCGACTTCACTCTTTTCCGGCAGGGCCATCGCATGGGCAGCAAGAAACGCTGGGCGGAATTTCCGTATCCTGACGCCAAGTTCGACTACTCCGCCGCCAAGCTCGCCAAGGCATGGAAGAAGCTGCATGCCGGCGATCAGGAACCGTTCCCGGACGCAGCCCGTGTCGCGGCTCTGCTGAAAGCCAACCCGAAACTCGGCAAGCCGGCCCAGGCCGCACAACTCGCCGACAACCTGGCCGATGCCTGGCGCGCATTTCATCGGGGCGATTTCCAGGATGCCTTCGAAGCCGGCAGCGCGCTCGGGCCACTCGGCGCCTCGGTCGCGATCAAGGCCGCCGGCATCCACGCCGTGCATCTGCTGGACGATGACAAGGCGCGCGAAAAGCGTTTCGCCGAACTGGTGGAACTGGCCGAAGCCGCGATCAAGGCGCTGCCCGACGAAGCCAATTCGTATTTCCGCCATGCCTTCGCGCTGGGCCGCTACAGCCAGAGCATCTCGATTGCCAAGGCGCTCACGCAAGGGTTGGCAGGCAAGGTCAAAGTGTCGCTGGAGCGCGCACTGGAACTGGCACCGGATCATGCCGAAGCCCACACCGCGCTCGGCCTCTATCACGCCGAAGTGGTTTCTAAGGTCGGCGGACTGATCGCCGGCCTGACCTATGGCGCCAAGGCCGCCACCGGCGAATCCCTGCTCAAGCGCGCGATCGAACTGACGCCCGACTCACCCATCGCCCACATCGAATACGGCAACGGCCTGATGCTGCTGTATGGCAGCAAGAAGGAAGACCAGGCCGCCGGCGAATACGAAAAGGCCGCCAAGCTCAAACCGCGTGATGCGATGGAAAAACTCGACGCCGAGTTTGCCGCTTCGCAGATTGAGGACTGAGTGTCGGCAGCGGACCCATACATGCAGATGGTGTATCGCAACACAATGCCTGTCATGACATTGTCCGACACAACTGCTAGTCTGGATCGAATCCGGAGGAGCCTGCCATGTCCAGCACCACTACCCGCACCGAAAAACTTGATCTGCGCCTGACCGCCGCTGCGAAACAGGCACTGCAGGCGGCAGCGGCGGCATCGCGTCGCTCGGTCAGCGAGTTCGTGCTGGACAGCGCCCTGAGCCGGGCCGAGGAAACGCTGGCATCGCGCCGCCACTTCGGGCTGGATGCGGAAAAATGGGAAGCCTTCCAGGCGGCACTGGATGCTGCTCCACGCGATCTTCCCCGTATCCGCGAACTGTTCGCTCAACCCGGTGTTTTGGAGGACGACAACCGGCAGTGAGCACGTTGCGTATCGAAAAGCTGCAACGCACCCATGGCCTTTCCGACTTTCAATGCGGCCACGCGTCGTTGGACAGGTATCTGCTGCGCCACGCGCTGGCCAATCAGCAATCCGATGCCGGAACCACCTATGTCGCGTTGGCGGGTGAACAGGTGGTCGGCTATTACACCCTGACCGTCGCCGAGGCGGTATTCGACGGCGCCCCCGAGCGATTGACCAAGGGATTGGCACGCCATCCAGTACCGCTGATGCTGCTGGCGCGGTTGGCCGTGCATCAGAACTGGCAAGGCAAAGGATTGGGGGCCGGCCTGCTCAAGGACGCATTGCGCCGAACGGTGCAGGCTGCGGACATCGTCGGAATCCGTGCGCTGATGGTGCACGCCAAGGATGCGGGCGCGCGGGCGTTCTACCAGCGCTTTGACTTCATCCCGTCCCACACCGATCCGTTGCACCTGTTCTTGCTGCTAAAAGACCTGCGCAGGTTCGTGCGCTGAGCGGCCACGCGCCGGCACTAACCAACCTGACGCCGCCCTGCAACAGCCAGCCTCATCGCACCACCACCTCTCCCTCAATCTCCTTTGTCGGCCCCGCCTTCCGCGCGCGGCTGAGCACCCGCCGCGTGGCCAGTTGCAGGTCGTCCAGGATGGCGTAGATGGTGGGCAGGAACAGCAGCGTGACCACGGTGGAGAACGCCAGGCCGCCGGCGATGGCGCGTGCCATCGGGTAGTACGGCGGACCGCCACCGGCGATCTGCGTGGTGGAAAGGCTGATCGGCACCATGCCCAGGATCGCGCAGCCCATCGTCATCAGCACCGGCCGCAGGCGGTCGCGGCAGCCCTGCACCAGCGCCTCGTTGCGCAGCATGCCGCCACGCCGCAGCGTGTTGATGTGTTCGACCATCACGATGCCGTTGTTCACCACCACGCCCATCAGCACCAGGATGCCGATCGAGGCCATGATCGTGAACGTGGTGCCGGTCAGCGCGAACAGCCAGAACACGCCCAGAATCGAAAAGCCGATGCCCGACAGGATCGCCGCCGGGAACAGCAGCGATTCGAACACCGCCGCCATCACCACATAGATCATCACCAGCGCGATCAAGGTGTTGAACAACATCTGCGCGCCGGCCTCGTCGTTCTGGCGGAAGGCGCCCTCGAAGCTGTAGCGGTAGCCGGCCGGCAAGTTGACCTGCTCCATCACCTGGCGCATCGCATCGCGCGCTTCCGGCACGGTGCTGCCCGGCGCCAGATCGGCCTTGATCTCCAGCATCGTCTGGCGGTCCACGCGCGTGACCTGCGTGGCCGAAGGCCGCAGTTCGACCCGGATCAGCGACATCAGCGGGATCGACTCGCCGGCGGAAGTGCGCAGCATGAAACTGCTCAGATCCGAGATGCTGGTGTCCTGCGCATCGGCGAAGCGCAATTGCACCGGCACCTCGCTGCCGCCGTGGCGGAACTCGCGCAGCGGCGTGCCACGCAAGGCGATGCCGACATAGCTGGCCACTTCCTGCGCCGAGAATCCGTAACGCGCGGCGCGTTCGCGGTCGACTTCGATCGCCAACTCGCTGTTGGCATCGCCGGTATCCACGCGCACATCGCGCAGCGCTTCCTGCTGCGCCAGCACCGGCACGATCGCATCGCCCAGTTCCTTCAGCAGTTGTGCCGAATCCCCGACCAGCGCCACCGTCACCACTTCCTGTTCACCACTGCCCTGCGCACCCTGAAAACCAAAGTTAGCGCGCGCCGATTTCGGCAATCCTTCACGGATTTCCTCCATCACCTCACGCGCATCGCGCAGGCCGCGCCCTTCCGAACGCAGCGTCAGCCGGGTGCCGCCCCAGCCCTGCTCGCTGAACCACGAATACACCTGTTCCACCTGCAATGCTTCTCGGCGCGGATTGACCCAGGCCTCGACCTTGTCGACCTCCTCCTGCATCTGATCCAGCGTGTAGGCGCCGTTCCACTGATAGAACAGGTTGAGCGTGCGGCCCTGGCCGCTGGAGAACATGTCCACCTTCATGACCGTCATCGGCACCAGACTCACCGCCACGATCAGCATGATCGCCAGCACGCTCCAGCCGCGGTGGCGCAGACTCCAGGCCACCAGACGCGCATAACGATGACGCAGGCGGCCGATGAAACCGTCCTCGTCCATCGCCGCCGGCGGCGTCTTCATGCGCGCGGCCAGCATCGGGATCAGGCTGATCGCCACCAGCCAGGAAGCCAGCAGCGAGACCGTGATGGTGACCGCGATCTGCACCATGAAGATGCTGATCTGGTTGGTTTCACCGAACAGGTTCGGCACGAACACGATGCAGTGGCACAGCGTGCCAGCCGACAGCGCGATCGCCACATGGCGGGTGCCGATGATGGCGGCGTAGCGCGGCGCGCCGGGGTGCTTTTCGCGCTCCTGGTAGATGCTTTCCACCACCACCACGGCGTTGTCCACCAGCATGCC
>LSQX01066648.1_pt3 | contig 22211 bp, 23 predicted proteins | sample 654561 | NCBI WGS metagenome assembly LSQX01 (sample SAMN04489861, study PRJNA283612) | anaerobic digester metagenome | isolation source: 4 biogas reactors fed with cattle manure at either 37C or 55C with and... | place: Denmark: Kongens Lyngby | collected 2014
CAGGCAAGGCTTATGTCCCAGGCCCTACGTAAACTGGCCGGGGCAATAAACAAGTCCAAGACAACCGCTATATTTATCAACCAGCTTCGGGAGAAGGTGGGGGTTATGTTCGGAAACCCGGAAACCACCCCCGGCGGCAGGGCGCTGAAGTTTTACGCTTCGGTAAGGCTGGACGTGCGAAGGATTGAAACGCTCAAACAGGGTGACGAAAGCATAGGAAACCGCGTCAGGGTCAAGGTTGTTAAAAACAAGGTAGCGCCCCCCTTCAGACAGGCCGAGTTCGATATAATGTACGGTAAGGGAATCTCCAAGGAGGGAGCCCTGCTGGACGTGGCAATAAATGATGGTATAGCACAAAAGAGCGGTTCCTGGTATTCCTTTGGAGATACAAGGCTGGGACAGGGACGGGAGAATGCGAAACAGTACCTGCTGGAGAACCCTGAGGTTTGTATGCAGATTGAGGAAATGGTCAGGGAGAGACACGGTTTAAACGCCCGGCCGAAGGAAGCAGCGGGGGAGCTAAATACTGACGATTAGGCATAGGTGGCGGACTGTCCGAAAACCCGGGACGGTCCGTAAATTTTTTTGCCCTACAGCATAACCGGAAAAAATGAGGTGATACATAGATGGAAGACTATAATAAGGGGTTTGCAGTGGCCTTAAGGTATATTGCAAACAGAATGAAGACCGAAGAGGAAGTTAGGCAAAAACTCAAAGCAGGCTTCTGTGAGCAACTGACAGAACAGATAATTGCAAGGCTTAAGGAAAACGGCTACATTGACGATTCCAACTATGTGACCTGTTATATAAGAGACAGAATCAGATTCAACCCCATGGGGCGATTAAGGATTAAAAAGGAGTTGCTAAGCAAGGGCATTGCAAAAAGCCTTATTGAGGAAAACCGCGAGTATAATGCCATAGACGAGAGCTCTCTTATAGAAAAAATGCTGGATACAAAATTGTCCCATTATGACTTGAAGGATGGCGCCCACTTGAGGAGGGTACTGGGGTACCTGTCCAGAAGAGGTTTTGGATACGGTAGCATAAATTCTGCCATTGCAAAGCGCAGGGGCGATTTTTCACCGTAAACCAAAACAGGACTGCCGCATTTTGCCACCGCAGTTAGCAGGTCTTAGGAGCGAGCCATTCAACTTGACATAAATAACAAAAGAATATAAAATTATTACGATACGGTAGTATTGTGCCAGAATTGTTTTCTGTGATTAAGAAGTCTTTAAGAATGAATATACCTTGGTTAAAACTGAATTAGAGGGAGGTGTTGCAGTATAGACAAGCTTATAATAGCATTAATAGCATCTCTGGTTGCTTTTTTTGCCGGATTCCTGGTGAGGAAGATAATAGCGGAAGCCAAAATTACCAACGCGGAGGAACTGGCAAAAAAACTGGTTTCAGATGCCGAGAAAGAAGCTGAGACGCTAAAGAAAGAGCAGCTGCTTGAGGCTAAAGAGGAAGTGCACCGGCTGAGAAACGAATTTGAAAAGGAAGCCAGAGAGAGAAGAAATGAACAGCAGAGGATTGAAAGAAGGCTTATTCAAAAAGAAGAATCCCTTGACAAAAAAATAGATGCGATTGAAAAGAAGGAAGAGACGCTAAACCGCAGGGACGAAGACACAAAACGACATCAGGAGTACATCCGGGACCTTTATGAGAAGCAAAAAAAAGAACTCGAAAGGATGTCGGGCCTTTCGTCGGAGGAAGCGAAGGAGATTCTTTTTAATGATATAAGAAAAGAAATTGAGAAAGATGCTGCCATAATGGTTAAGGAAATTGAAGCACGGGCCAAGGATGAAGCGGATAAAAAAGCCAGGGAAATAATAACCTGCGCTATCCAGAAATGTGCGGCAGACCATGTTGCAGATACTACCGTTTCTGTAGTACAGTTGCCGAATGACGAGATGAAGGGACGAATTATAGGGCGAGAAGGAAGGAACATAAGGACCCTTGAAACCCTTACCGGAATAGACTTAATAATTGACGATACTCCCGAGGCGGTTATACTTTCCGGTTTTGACCCGATAAGAAGAGAAATCGCAAGGATTACGCTGGAAAAACTCATTGCCGACGGGAGAATTCATCCTGCCAGGATAGAAGAGATGGTGGAGAAGGCAAAGAAAGAAGTTGAAGTGAAAATCCGGGAGCACGGCGAACAGGCAACCTTCGAAACCGGAGTACACGGAATACACCCCGAAGTGATAAAATATCTCGGCAGGCTGAATTACCGTACCAGTTACGGACAGAATGTACTTAAACATTCTATCGAAGTAGCACAGCTGGCAGCGTCCATGGCTGAAGAATTGGGCGGGGATGCCAAACTTGCCAGAAGGGCGGGCCTGCTTCATGACATCGGTAAGGCGGTAGACCATGAGATGGAGGGGAACCATGTACAGATAGGTGTAAGTATAGCCAAGAAGTACAGGGAATCCCACGAGGTGATACACGCGATAGGAGCCCATCACAACGATATAGAACCCACCACCATTGAAGCGGTGCTTGTCCAGGCAGCGGATGCCATATCCGCCGCACGGCCGGGCGCAAGGCGGGAGACGCTGGAGGCCTATATCAAGAGGCTGGAGCAGCTTGAAGAGATAGCCGGTTCCTTTGAAGGCGTGGATAAGTCCTACGCGATTCAGGCGGGCAGGGAGATACGGATTATGGTAAAACCTGAGGACGTCGGCGATTCCGATATAGTGTTCATAGCCAAGAATATCTCCAAAAGAATTGAGGAAGAACTGGATTATCCCGGTCAAATCAAGATAAACGTAATAAGGGAAACAAGGGCAATTGAATACGCAAAATGAGCAACAGAAAACGCCAACCCACCCGTGAGGGTGGGTTGTTTATCGTTTTAAACAGGCCTTTGGCTAAAATATTCTATATTTTAAAGGGTTTTTTTACTATATGTAGAACAATAAACAAAGGTGCATTAATTTATTAAAAGGGGGCTTTTATTGATGGATGTATTAAAGGTGTCAGCCAAATCAAATCCGAACTCGGTTGCCGGGGCTTTAGCAGGTGTTCTCAGAGAAAAGGGGAACGCCGAGATGCAAGCCATTGGCGCCGGGGCTCTCAATCAGGCAGTAAAAGCAGTGGCAATAGCCAGGGGATTTGTTGCTCCCAGTGGAATGGACCTTATTTGTATACCGGCGTTTACCGATATTTTGATCGATGGGGAAGAAAGAACGGCTATTAAGCTCATTATAGAGCCGAGATAGACCGGAAAAGTGTCTTTCAAAAACCTGCTCTTAACCAGGCAGGTTTTTATTATATGATATCTACCGGCAAAAATTATTCCAATTCCTTATCTGGAACACCGGCAATAGGTGTGTGGGAGGAAGGATAACAATCGCTTATATCACAAAGGGGTTTTTGGGATATAATAGAACGGATGAGAAGTTAGATGTGACATTTCACATCACAATTAAGGAGGTTACAAATGTCAAAGGCGGATTTGCATTTGCACACCAGCAGGTCGGATGGAGTACTCTCTCCCTACCAAGTGGTGAACCTGGCATCTAAACGCAAACTGGCCGCTATAGCCCTGACCGACCATGATACAGTCGAGGGTATCCCGGAAGCCCTAAGGGCGGGAGAAGAGTTTGGCGTAAGGGTGGTTCCGGGTATTGAAATAAACACCAGCGCCGACAACGGAGAACTGCATATACTGGGCTATTACATAGACCATACCAACGCAGTCTTCACTAGCTCATTAAAGGAACTTAAAAGAGCCAGGATGCGCAGAATCCTAAACATTATAGAAAAGCTCAACCGACTGGGTTTGGATATAACAAGGGAGCAGGTACTATCAAGGGCCGGCAAAGCCGATACCATAGGAAGGCCCCATATAGCCAGGGTACTGCTTGACAGGGGCTTTGTTTCAAGCGTTAAAGAGGCCTTCGAAAGGTATATAGGCCACGGACGACCCGCCTACGTCGAAAGGTACAAGCTGATGCCCCGGGAAGCCATTGCGCTTATTGAAAGCAGTGGCGGTGTACCTGTTCTTGCCCACCCCGGAGTACTAAGCAGCGTTTCTTATATAGACCTATGCATCGAGGAAGGGATACAGGGTATAGAAGCTTTCCATTCCAAGCATGACCCGGGCCAGGCCGATGCCTTCGTGGAAATAGCCCGCCGTAATAACCTTATAGTCACCGGGGGTTCCGACTGCCACGGGGAATTAAAATTCGACGGAGACTTGCTCATGGGCAGGTTTACGGTGGATATTAAGGCGGTGGACAGCCTGAAAGAAATTGCGGATAATAACAAAGAGGCTTTAAAACCGGTGAAAGTAAGATAAAAGACCAATGAAAAAATTAAAGGTGTGATGCAGGAAATGCTGGAAAAACATATTGGGAGGGAACGAAATGACGGATACCACCATTAGAAATCTTAAATACCACCAAGACAGCGAAGTAACATTAAAGGGCTGGCTGCACAACAAGAGGTCCAGCGGAAAGATCGCGTTTTTGCAATTAAGGGACGGTACGGGTTTTGTTCAGGGGGTTGCGGTAAAAAACGAGCTGCCGGAGGAGGTGTTCAGGCTGTGCAAGGATATCACCCAGGAAACCTCTGTCATTGTAAAGGGTATTGTCCGGAGGGACGAAAGGGCACCCAGCGGCTTCGAGATCTCTGTTACCGACCTTAAGGCCGTTTCCCCGTCGGAGGAATACCCTATCACAAAGAAAGAACACGGAATAGAGTTTCTGATGGACCATCGCCACCTGTGGATGAGACATAAAAGGCAGCACGCCATTCTTACAATAAGGGCCAGAATAAACAGAGCAATAAGGGAATTCCTTGACGGAGAGGGCTTTATTCTTATAGAGACGCCAATTATCACCGCAAACAGTTGCGAAGGTACCACAAACCTCTTTGAACTGGATTATTTCGAGCAGAAAGCCTATTTGTCCCAGACGGGACAGCTGTACAATGAGGCGGCGGCCCTGGCCTTTGGAAAGGTTTACAGCTTCGGCCCGACCTTCCGGGCGGAAAAATCCAAAACTCGTAGACACCTCAACGAATTCTGGATGATTGAACCTGAGATGGCCTATTTTGATCATCAGGCAAATATGGAATTGCAGGAACGGCTTATTGAATATATAGTAGGTTCGGTGTTGGAAAACTGCGCCATGGAGCTTAAAACCCTAAATAGGGATACTGGCCGCCTCGAGATGGTAAAGGTACCCTTCCCAAGGATTACATACCACCAGGCTGTGGAAATGCTAAAGGAAGGCGGTTTCGATTTTGAATGGGGCGGAGATTTTGGTGCCCCCGATGAAACCTTTATAGCCGAGCAGTTTGATAGGCCGGTATTTGTGGAAAAATTCCCGGCAAAGATAAAGGCCTTTTATATGGAACCTGACCCGGAAAACCCGGAGGTGGTACTGGGCGCCGACCTGCTCGCACCGGAGGGATACGGGGAGATTATAGGGGGCAGCCAGAGGATACACGACTATGACCTGCTGCTAAAAAAGATTGAGGAAGAGGGCCTGCCGGTCGAGGACTACATGTGGTACCTGGATTTAAGGAAATACGGCTCTGTTCCGCATTCAGGCTTTGGACTGGGACTTGAAAGGACAGTGGCCTGGCTGTGCGGCATAGACCACATTAGGGAAACAATACCTTTCGCAAGGATGTTAAACAGGATAACACCATAGTATTACCCGGTGCTGCGTTTGCCAATATACGGTATAATATGCCGTATATTGGCTTTTTTATGACTTATAGCAATATATTTAATAAAAATTTTAGTATTATAGAAATATTAGAAGGATTTTTGATTTTTAATTAGAATATATATCTAGTATCAAGATTTTGCATCTTACATGAAAAATAATAGCGGCTAAATTTGTAGTACATATACGGAAAAAGCATCATAAAGAAAAAAGTAGAAAGTTGGTGATAAAAATGTTACCTAGCAGGAGACATTTTTCGGATTCCTCATGAAATTTAAGTCGAATTTGAGCAAAATCATTTTATGTGGAATCTAGCATTAGAAATTGTTTGAATGGGAGTGATAACATGTCAATCAAATTAGGGTTTATTGGTACGGGAAATATGGGTTCAGCATTGATAAAAGGAATATCGGCGTCTGGACTTCTAAAGGCTAGCGACATATATATCACCGACATTGACACTAAAAGAGCAATAGAACTCTGCGAGGAAACAGGCGTCAATCGATTAGACAGCAATGCAGAAATAGTAGAAAAAACAGACGTTATAATGCTTGCAGTAAAACCGAATATAGTCGAAATCGCATTATCCGATTGCAAGGATAAATTCGATACCCAAAAAATTCTAGTTTCGGTAGCTGCCGGAGTTCCAATAAAAAAATATAAAGGTATTATCGGTGAAGATAAAAAAGTTATAAGGGTAATGCCGAACACGCCTGCACTTGTGGGAGAGGGAATGACGCTACTTTCGAAGTGCAGCAAGGTTACCGAAGATGAACTGAAGACTGTGCAAGGCCTATTCGACTGTGTTGGAAAAACAGAAATATTAGACGAAAACCTTATGAGCGAAGTAATTGCCCTTACCTCAAGCAGCCCTGCGTATATATTCATCCTTATTGAGGCTATGGCTGACGGAGCGGTGCTGTCGGGGATACCACGTCCACTTGCATACAAATTGGCTGCCCAAGCTGTTCTAGGCTCTGCCAAGATGGTTCTTGAAACAGGAAAGCATCCAGGAGAATTAAAGGACCAGGTATGTTCCCCTGCAGGTACCACAATAGCAGCAGTAGCCAGTCTTGAGGAGGATGCTTTCAGGTCCACTATAATTAAGGCCATGGAAGCCTGTACCAAAAGGGCACTAGAATTGGCGAAACTATAAAAACGCAACACTTTTGATACAATAGGCTCACGTATTTCTTAATTGCCTGGGGAGGTAAATACAATTTTTATATAACAATGAAAGGGGGCAAATAAGCTTTGAAAATTGTAGCCACAAAACCGGAACTATGTATTGGTTGTAAGGCGTGTGAGGAAGCTTGTTCAAAGGTGCTGTTTAAAGAAAACGACCCTGAAAAATCTGCAATAAGGATTACCGAAAACGAAGATGGCGGGTATGATATCAATGTCTGCAATCAATGCGGCGAATGCATCAACATCTGTCAAGTCCAAGCAATAACAAGGAACAAGAACGGAATAGTTATGATCGACAAGGACAAATGTGTACAATGTTATGCATGCGTAGGCTTTTGTCCGATTTTGGCAATGAGATACCAAAAAGACATAGTAGGTCCGTTTAAATGCATATCGTGTGGTGCATGCACCAGGGCGTGCAGTACTGGTGCCATTTTCATGGAAGAAGTTTAGAGTAGAGGAGGGATTATATATTATGGCATGTAAAAAAACCGGTAAAAAGTTGCATGAAAGTAGCTTTGAAAAAAAGAAGATTTACAGGGGATATGCAGACAGGTCCTTGTATGTGAACCTGTCGACAAACGAAGTTAAGATAAAACCCATTTCTGAAGAAATGAAAGCTAAGTTTACCGGGGGCAGGGGTTATGGGATGAAATACCTTTGGGATGCAGTCACCCCGGAAACCCGATGGGACAGCCCCGAGAACGAATTAATCATTGTCCAGGGTCCAATAAACGGTATAACCCAGTACCCGGGGTCGGGTAAGTCCTATGCGGTAACCATATCACCATTAACCGACCTGCCGGTGGACAGCAATGTCGGTGGATATTTCGGCCCACTGTTCAAATTCTGCGGCTTCGATGCCCTTGAGATTCAGGGTAAGGCCAAAGAAGACGTAATAATTTTTATAGACGGGGACAACAATAAAGTAACGATAGAAGAGGCCCCAAAGGGATGCGCAAATAGCCATGAGCTGGCGGAAACCTTGACCGAAATGTATGCAGATTCTGAGGAAGATAAGAGAAACATTTCCGTTGTATCGGCCGGCCAGGGGGCGGAACATACCCGTATAGGTATCCTGAACTTCTCCTATTACGACCTGCATAGAGGTAAATGCAAACTGAAGCAGGCGGGCAGGGGAGGAACCGGGACGGTATTGAGGGACAAAAAAATAAAGGCCATTGTAGTCAAAAATACCGGTGTAAAGGGCGATTGGAACAACCCGGCCGACATGGATACAATAATAAAATTGGGTATAAAACTGCACAAGGAGATTCACGATTTAGACGACAAGCAGTGCAGGATGAGGGTGCATGGCACCACCCAACTGGTAGATGCAATGAACGCCCACGACCTGTTGCCCGTTAACAACTTCCAGTACGGGGAACACCCCGAGGCGCCAAAGCTTGGCAAGGAGAGTTTCGAGAAAATGTTTGACCTGGGCAAGCCGGACGGATGCTGGCTCGGTTGCACGATGGCCTGCGCCCATGCACTTGCAGATTTTGAGATTAAGACCGGTCCTTACAAGGGGCAAAAAGTGTTCACCGACGGGCCAGAGTACGAAACCCTTGCGGGCGTCGGCTCAAACTGCGGAATATTCGATCCGGTAGCCGTTTCCGAGACAAACTTCTACTGCGATACTTATGGGATAGACACCATTTCCTTTGGTACGCTGTGCGCCTTTATTATGGAATGCTATGAGAGGGGTATAATAAACAAGGAAATAACCGGAGGCCTGGAACTAAACTTTGGCAACTGGGAAGCTCAGATGGAGCTATTGCACCAAATGGCCAGGGGAGAGGGCTTTGGCGTTGTGGCTGGCCAGGGTGTCCACCGCATGAAAAAGCTGTTCGTCGAGAAATACAGTGCCGATAAGGATTTCTTGCACGATATAGGGATGGAAATGAAGGGCCTTGAGTTTTCCGAATACATCTCCAAGGAATCCCTAGCACAGCAGGCTGGGTACGGTACTGCCAATAAGGGGCCCCAGCACGATGAAAACTGGCTGATATTCATGGATATGATAAGGAACCAGATGCCTACCTTCGAAGATAAGGCGGAAGCCCTTCACTATTTCCCGCTGTTTAGGACCTGGTTCAGTATTGCGGGCATATGCAAGCTGCCCTGGAACGATATAATGCCTGCGGATAACCACCTAACGGATGAACCGGCTAAGGTTCCGGAGCACGTTGACAACTACGTGGAACTTTTCAAAGCAGTAACCGGCAAGGATTTCTCAAAGGAGGAGATGTTGCGCCAGTCCGAAAGGGTATATAACCTGCAGAAGGTATTATGTCTCAAGATGGGTAAAGGACTCCGTGAATATGACTATCCACCCTATAGGGCAGTAGGGCCGGTCACAGTGGAAGAATACGAATCCCGCAGTGAACGGTACGATAAGCAGCTTAAAGAGAAGGTGGGTATAGACCCCGAAGGAATGACTGTTGAGGACAAAATAAAAGCCCTTAGGGAGTATAGGGAAGATCAATACCAGACCCTGCTGGATGTAGTTTACAAGAGGCGAGGATGGACCAAAAACGCGATACCCACGTTGGAAAAGCTTGAGGAACTGGGTATCGACTATCCGGACGTAGTAGAAGTCGTTAAAAAGTTCCTGTAGTAGAATCATTTTGTAAGGCGGAGGTAGTATGTTAAAGGTAAATGATAGGGAGATGAAATGGCAACAGGGGATGACGGTGGAAGATGCCATCAGGTTTGCGGAATACCCCGAGTACAATTACCCGATACTTGTGGTAACGCTTAACGGTGTCCATGTAAAAAACGATACGTTCAACACGACACCGATAAGTGATGGCGACGTGATAAAAATAATGCAACCCCTGGATGGAGGTTAAAAAGGTCCTGGAGAACCGGTGTTTTGTAAAAAACGCCGGTTCTCTGCTATGTAAAGGGTTTTTTTGCCGGCATACCTCCAGAAAGGCGTCTAAAAGGCATCATATGGCAATAACTTTGGTTTTTAGACCAATCCCTCTATATTAAGATAAATATTGCGTTATACGCCTTATAGAGGCCAGTAATTTTAAACCGCGTAAAAGTAATACTTATTATATAGATTTTACAATGTGTATTCCTATTAGGGCTACAAAAACTAAGATACGCGAATTTAAAATTCGTTATGGAGGTATGCCTATGAAGAAAAAACATTCATTGTATATTATATGTTTGGTGCTGGTACTGGTGGGTGTATCCTGTGCGCCAGCTCAACCCGAAAAGTCACCGGAGGAGCAGCCCGATGAAACTCAGCAGCCCCACGGGGACTACGAGGACGGGGTGTATTTTGCCAATAAGGCGGATGTTGATGACCATGGCTGGAAGCCTCTGGCAACTGTTGTGGTACAGGGAAGCGAAATATCCAAAGCTTATTTTGACGAGATTAATGAGGCCGATAGGCTAAAAAGTTTTGATCAGGATTATCTTGAACGGTGGAAGGAAAGCTCCGGAGAAAACCTTCTATCTACAGAACCGGAGTTGGTGGATGCTCTGATGGATGGACAGGACCCGAATCAAGTCGACGCAGTGTCCGGGGCTACCAGCACCTCGGAAAAATTTAAGCAGCTTATATCCGATGTGCTGAAAGAATCCCCACAGCCCGACAGGGATGAAGTCTATTACGACGGGTTGTTTAAGGCGGAAGGCGAGTACGACGAGCGAGGCTGGAAAGCATACGTAGCTGTAATAGTGGAAGACAGTAAGATAACAAAGGCCTACTACGATGAAGTAAACGAAGAAACGGGAAAGCTTAAAAGTTATGACCAGGAGTATCTGGCCAAATGGAAGGAAAACAGCGGGAGCAATCTTCAGGAGGCAAGACAAAAGCTTGTACAGGACCTCATAAGCATCCAAAAGCCGCAGGATGTGGATGCGGTCTCCGGGGCTACTTCCACCAGTTTAAAATTCAAAGAACTTATAGAAGAGGCTCTTACACCGCTGGTTGATTAATATGACAGAAGAAGCGAAGCACGAAGAATCTGATACACTAGGTACTAACATTGCCCCGGAAGGAAAATAAGCCCGGGGCAATGACTTATTCAAAGGGAAGTTTACATAATATTATTACAATAGCCAACCGGACACTTTGTCGAAAGGGATAACTACCAATCGATAATGTTTATTCTCATAATAAAAAATAAGTTAATATGTCGTAATTGTGAATGGAGTATTTCCCAAAAGACATTTTAGCATTTTTTGTGCTATAATAGAGGGGACGCGGTTTATCCACAGGCAAAAGGCGTTTTTTGTGTATAAGTGCTATTATACAAAATATCCATTTTGTATAATTAGGAGGAGCAACATGAACAATATACCCCTACCCCTTATGAGTTTCTTGAACTACATGGAGACCATCAAGGGTATATCAAAGAATACGGTTAATGAATACTACTATGACCTGCGGACCTTTTTTCGCTATCTCAAGGTCCAACGCGGCCTGGTCCCCAAAACCGCCGAATTTGAAAGAATCAGAATTGATGACGTGGACATTGATTTAATAAAATCCGTAACGCTAAACGACCTCTACGGCTTTATTTCCTATGTGTCCTTTACAAGGGACAATAGCAACTCGGCAAAAGCCCGGAAGGTCTCTACCCTACGCTCTTTTTTTAAATTTTTGCACACCAAAATGAAAATGATAGACGAAAATCCCACCGCTGAACTTGAAACACCCAAGATTTCATCGCGGCATCCAGTACACCTTACGCTTATGGAAGCAAGGGAACTTCTGGATGCTGTGGAGGGTGAATTCCGGGACAGGGACTACTGTATATTGACCCTGTTCCTAAACTGCGGACTGAGGCTTTCGGAACTGGTGGGGATAAATATTAGCAATATACGGGGTGATACCCTGACTGTTATCGGAAAGGGCAACAAGGAAAGGACAGTTTACCTAAACGATGCCTGCCTGAAGGCCATAGAGGATTATCTCCGGGTACGGCCGCGGGATGCTGTCCGGGACAGGGATGCTCTTTTTCTGAGCAAACGGAGGCAGCGCATAAGCAACAAGACGGTGCAGCATTTGGTGAAAAAGTACGTTGAGAAGGCCGGCCTTGATACCGAGAAGTATTCTGCTCATAAGCTTCGGCATACCGCCGCAACGCTAATGTACAAACACGGGAACGTGGATATAAGGGCGCTGCAGCAGATACTAGGGCATTCAAGCATTTCCACTACGCAGATATATACCCACGTGGATGATAAGAGACTTAGGGATGCGATAAAGAAAAATCCCCTCTCAAAAGAAATGAAGGATGATTTGAACAACGACGAATGAAAACTAACATATGTTCTGTCATCCCAAGCATTTCTGTCATCCTGAGCCCTTCTGTAATCCTGAGCGTAGCGAAGGGTCTTGCGCAGCGAAGGATCATACGAAATGACAGATAAAGCAATATAATACCACTAAACATCCGAATGGGCTCCTAAAAGGCGCCACAACAAAAAATGTTTGTATTTTTGACCTATTCCCCTATGGATAGGCAAATTTTCCGATACAGGGCCTTTTGGAGGCCCGTTTTTTCGTAAGTTTATTTCCAGCTATTCAGGTATTCAATTTGTTCGCAGTTTAAACTGTCCAGGCTTATTCCCATACCTTTAAGCTTCATAAGTGCCACCCGCCGGTCTATGTCGGAGGGTATCTCATATACCCTGTTTTTTAGCTTTCCACGGTTTTCCATTATGTACCTGGCAGCCAGAGCCTGCACACCAAAGGACATATCCATAATCTCTATCGGGTGCCCATCCCCCGCCGCAAGGTTTACCAGCCTTCCCTCCCCCAGCAGGAATATTTTTTTGCCGTCCTTTAGCCTGTAGGAATTTATGTTAGGTTTTGCCACGGTTTTTTCCACGCATATTTCTTCAAGGCCTTCCACGTCTATTTCTACGTTGAAGTGACCGGCGTTAGCCAAAACTGCCCCGTCCTTCATCATTGGGAAATGCTGCTTAACAATTACCCCGCTACACCCGGTAACGGTGACAAAGAAATCACCCAGCGGTGCAGCCTGCTCCATGGGCATCACTCTGTGACCGTCCATAGCAGCCTCCAGCGCTCTTATAGGGTCCACCTCGCATATTATTACCCTGGCGCCTAGGCCCACCGCCCTCGCAGCCACACCTTTTCCGCACCATCCATAGCCCGCCACCACCACCGTTTTTCCGTTTACCTGAAGGTTGGTGGTTCTCATTATTCCGTCCCATACCGACTGCCCTGTACCGTAACGGTTATCGAACAAATGTTTGCAGTAAGCGTTGTTTACTGCCAGCATCGGTACCTTAAGTTCTCCTTTTTGTTCCATGGCCCTTAGCCTTAACACACCGGTTGTGGTCTCTTCACAGCCGCCCATTACGTTTACCCTAAGGTCCTCCCGCCGGGTATGAAGCATATGTATAAGGTCTCCCCCGTCGTCTATAACTATGTCCGGTTTACCTGACAGTGTGTGTTCAATATGCCGACTGTACTCCTCCGGCGTTGAGCCGTGCCATGCGTATACGTTGAGCCCTTCCGCCGCCAGAGCGGCTGCTACATCGTCCTGGGTTGAGAGGGGGTTGCTGCCGGTAATATAAACTGTGGCCCCCCCGGCCCTCAGCACCAGTGCGAGGTAAGCGGTCTTGGCCTCAAGGTGCACCGATACGGCTATCCTAACTCCCTCGAAGGGCCTGTCCTTCTCGTATTCACTTTTTATCCCGTTTAGCACCGGCATAAAACCGGCTGCCCATTCTATTTTCTTTCTGCCGCTCTCGGCCAGGCCAATATCCCTTATTACGCTTTCCATACAGGTACCTCCCCTTTCTCTGTTTTCAAAATGCACAAGAAAGCCCCGAAGAGGGGCAAAAGAATTACTCGTCAATAATCTCATCTATGTCCACGGCAATATAGTCCGCATCCCTATCGATACACCGGCAGCAGTTGTCACAGACCTTGCTGCTGTCTATATCACACATCATACACTCCCTACAGCCGGTGCAGGGTCTGTCCTCCAAAACACACTGCTTTATCATTGTATCAACTCTTTCCTTTTCTTTTATTATATCCAATAATAATTAGTTTTTGTAGCATATTTTGCATTACAGTGTCCAACATGTGGTTGCATTTAATAACCGAAACGCATAAAATATAGACAGAAGACAAATAACCCCGTTAGGCGAGGTTCCTATACAGAAATACGCTACTGCCCGGAAACATCGAAAGATGCCAAGGGGTCAGCAGGTACTACCGAAATAAGGTTTTACCTAATGTAGCTGGGTGGATACCCTAAGCTGTATAGTGCCAAAACTCAGCGAGTGGGGCCGGTGTTACCGGTTGTATTGGCTTTGGTTTTATTAGCCCTTCCCCCTCGTCGGGAAGGGTTTTTGATTTTTGAGTAAAACCCATGGGATTTATGTAATACTAAGAGCAAGGGGGAAACAGTATGACTATGCATATTATTGAACTAATAAACAACAAAAATTTTTCGCAAATAAAAAACGAGCTGGCAGACATGCAGGAGGCGGACATCGCTGAAATTATAAACGAACTAGACAATAAGGAGAGTCTCCTTATGTTTCGTCTTCTTAATAAAGAAATGGCTACGGAGGTTTTTAGTCATCTTTCCCCCAATAAACGGTCGGAAATATCGGTACAGATTCGGGAAAATGAACTGAAAGCCATTCTAGAGGACCTGTACTTTGACGACATGATAGACTACCTGGAAGAGATGCCGGCGAGTTTTGTAAAAAGAATCCTTAATACCACCGGTGAAGTAAAAAGAAAGCTTATAAACCAGTTTCTTAATTATCCTGACAACAGTGCGGGAAGCATTATGACAATAGAATATGTTAGATTAAAATCAGGTATGACGGTAGAAGCCGCCATGAACCATATAAGAAAAACCGCCCGTGACAAGGAGACGGTTTATACCTGTTATGTTACAAACAAAAACCGGGAACTGGAGGGTATAGTGTCCCTTAAAGACCTGGTACTGGCGCAGCCCGACCATTTGATAAGGGATATAATGAATAGTAGTAACATCATATATGTAACCACCATGAGCGACCAGGAAGAGGTGGCAGAGCTCTTCAAAAAATATGACCTGCTGGCCGTTCCTGTGGTGGATGGGGAAAACCGGCTTGTTGGCATAATAACAATAGATGATATCGTGGACGTAATAGACCAGGAAAACACCGAAGACTTCTATAAAATGGCAGCTATACAGCCCTCGGAGGTAGGATATCTGTCAGAGAGGGTGTTAACCCTTGCCAGGAAGAGGATACTGTGGCTTCTAATACTTATGATTTCAGCGACTATTTCGGGCAACATAATCAAAAGATACGATGACCTACTGCAGTCCATGGTAATATTAGCTGTCTTTATCCCCCGGCTTATGGACACCGGTGGTAATGCCGGCTCCCAGTCTTCTACCATTGTAATACGTAGCATCGCCCTGGGGGAAATTAGAACCAGGGACATTTTCAGAGTATTGTGGAAAGAGATAAAGGTAAGCACTATTGTCGGCATTGCTCTGGGAGCATTTAATTTCATCCAGATGCTTATGTTTGGGTACGGGGACCTTTGGCTAGCTCTGACGGTATCCCTCGCCATTTTTATAACGGTAATTACCGCAAAAGTAATCGGAGGGGCACTACCCCTTGTAGCCAGAGTTATAGGCATCGACCCCGCTTTAATGGCAAGCCCTCTTATTACGACCATAGCTGATGCGGTGGCTTTAATATGCTATTTTGCCATAGCCACACGGCTTATAGGCTGAGCCTTAATAAGATTATTCATTAAGAGCAGCTAATTCTATTTGAATAGAGCTGTTCTTAATTCGATTATTTGCGAGTTTTACGTATTCAGGTTTAATATCATATCCTATGTAATATCTTTCATTCTTAACAGCCGCCAGACATGTTGTCCCACTGCCACAAAACGGGTCAAGAATTACATCGCCCTTAAAGGAGTAAAGCTGAATCAATCTATAAGGCAGTTCTTCCGGAAAAGGAGCCGGATGGCCTATACTTCTTGCCGATACAGCCGGAAAAGTCCAGACGCTTTTTGTCCATTCAAGGAATTGGTCCTTAGCTATTGTATTCTGTTTTTCTTTTCTCTTTCGCGAAAAAGATTCTTTTGAAAAAATCAGAATATACTCATGCGTATCTCTTAATACAGGATTTGATGCCGACATCCAACTGCCCCATGCTGTTGAGGGGCTGGCGCTTGCGGCTTTATCCCATATTATTTCACCTCTCATTAGAAACCCAATTTTCAACATATCCTCAATAATGTATGAATGTAAAGGGATATAGGGTTTTCTGCCCAGATTGGCAATGTTTATACATGCTCTTCCGCCCGTTACTAGTTTTTTGTATGTTTCAAGGAAGACTTTGTAAAGTAATTCTCTGTACTCTTCCAAAGACATGTCTTCATCATATTCCTTTTTCACGTTGTAAGGAGGCGATGTAATCATCAAATGAATACTATCGTTTGGAATATCATTCATAAATTCACTGGATTTACAATAGATTTGATTAAGTTTGTCAAGAGGAATCTTATTTTCCTTATATACTATAGGCTGCTTCGCATTTTTTTGATCAGCATATAATTTGCTATTATAAAACTCTGATGAGTCATGGTTTATTCTTCCTGGTGTTCCGAAGGAACTTGTTTTCGTGCCTATCCGCTTTGTCAAAATAATCACTCCCCAATAAGCCTGATGAATAGTTCGCCTTTTTCCTCGTAAGTTTTTTGTTTATTGGCAGTTTCAATTAGTCTTCCAAGTTCTTTGATGTTTTTCATACTAGAAAAGAATGTTGCTTGTTGAGAATATAATAAGCTTATTTTATCTTGCAATTCCTTTGAGCTATCAAATCTGAAAAATCCACCTTTTTGTGTTGTTTTAATATTTTCTTTGCTATTCTTACAATCCAATGGTCTGGGATTTACAGACCAAAAACCTTGGATAATACCTGTTTTATATAACTGGTCTACTTTATTATAATAACTCTTGGTAATTGGAGTATTCCCTAAAACTATTATAGGAATTCGGGAAGCCCTAGGGCTAGAAATCCTTATATTTACACTCTTTCCGATAGCTTTAAGCATAGAATCTGATCTTAATAAACCTGGGTTACCGGAATGTGTTTTATAGTCCCCTATGCAGAAGTGTTGTTCTGCAACCTAAATATTTACGCGGCCAATAAGCTAAGTATTTATCATTATCCGTAACGTAAAATAGTTGTTCAGGTGTTACAGAGTCTAATGATTTCTTAAAAAATTCTAACTCCGTTTTTTTGGACCATAAGTCTGTCAATACTAATATCTCCTATGTAAAACTATAACAGAAAACAGCACACTAATATTATTCCACGAAGTTAGTTGAACTCCTTTAAATTTTATTAAGTATTAGCAACTAACCACCCTAATATCAATTAATAAGGGCACTACCGCTCCCGCGGTATTACTAGTACCTGCCCCGGCATTATATCGGGGTGTTCCATCCCATTCTTCTGCATAATATCGTATATATACCTTCTTATGTCACGCTTCCCTGCAGAGTGCTCCTTCGCTATATCCCAGAGGGTGTCACCGGGCTTTACTATGTACTCCAGACAAACATTATCCCCTCCCCTGGCGCTGGCTCCCAGCGTAAGGTTTCCCAAAAGAGACATCATTGAAACGGTAATAATGACTATTAAAACTCCCACTATTCTTTTCATGCCATCATCCTCCCGAACCTATGTTCGTATTAATTATACAAGAACATACGTTCACTGTCAAGGAAAAATAATGAAATTTACGAACATTTGTTTGATATTTCTAATGCGCTATGGTATAATTTGTACAAAGCAGTGAAAGGAGTTGTCGCCCCGGTGAAAAAAAAGACCCTAGCCGGAAAACAGCTGGAAGTCCTTGAGTTTTTGAAGAGTGAGTTATGTAATAAGGGCTATCCCCCATCGGTACGGGAGATTTGCGAAGCGGTAGGTTTGAAATCCACCTCCACGGTGCATGGGCACTTGGAAAGACTGGAGAAAAAAGGGCTGATACGAAGAGACCCGTCAAAGCCTAGGGCCATAGAAATACTGGACAGTTCACCGCTGTCCATTGCCAGGGACCTGGTGGAGGTTCCTATTGTAGGTAAGGTAACCGCCGGTCAACCTATATTGGCCGTGGAGAACATAGAGGATTCCTTTCCCCTTCCGGCGGATTTTCTACGAGGTAACGACAACTTTATACTGGTTGTAAAAGGCGAAAGTATGATAGAGGCGGGTATTCTTGACGGTGACTACGTGGTAGTAAAACAGCAAAGCCATGCAAATAACGGAGATATAGTGGTGGCCCTTATAGAGGATGAAGCCACCGTTAAACGGTTTTACAGGGAAAAAGACCATATAAGGCTGCAGCCGGAGAATTCCTTCATGGAGCCGATACTGGTAAAGGATGTATCTATACTGGGCAGGGTAACGGGAGTTTTCAGAAGGATTTAAGGGAGCGTGAGCCGCTCCCTTTTTTTTAAACTATCACTATTCCCTTGTCCGCCTTGTTGATTACCTCGGGGCCGTTCTCCCCTATTATCATGATGTTTTCTATCCTTACGCCGAATTTACCCGGAAGGTATATTCCCGGCTCTATACTGAAGGCCATTCCCTTTTCGAGAACTCTTTTGTTACCGCCTTTGATGTCCGGGGCCTCATGGACGCTAAAGCCTATCCCATGCCCCAGCCTGTTAAGGAAGTAATCCCCGTAGCCGGCTTCCTCTATTATACTCCTGGCGACAGCATCCACGCTTTCCGCGGTCACGCCTTCTTTTACCGCCTTTTCGCCGGCGTCCTGGGACCTGTATACTATGTCATAAATCTTCCTTTCTTCTTCGGATACGCCGCCTACAAATACCGTCCTTGACATATCCGAGCACAGGCCTTTGTACTTGCATCCAAAGTCCAGTATAATTACGTCCTTTTCCTGTATGTATCTCGAATACTGGTTGTAATGGGGTTTGGAACTGTTGGGACCGGAGGCTACAATTGGGTTAAAGGCTATTGCATCCCCTCCGTGCTTTGCGAAGAGTTCCTGAATCTTTTCCTTTATGTCCTTCTCCTGAAGTCCGGGTTTTATGTATCCTAGCAGCTCTTCAAAAACTTTATCGGCTATAGCTGCCGCTTTGCGTAAGTTCTCCAGTTCCTCGCCGCTCTTAATTATTCTCAGGTCCTCAAGGATTGACCTTCCGTTTACAAATTTTACATCAACCCTTCCGCCTATGTCCAGTATACTTACCGCGCTTGTGGTACCGTTTACCCCTATGGTTTTACCATTAAGGCCGAAGTCATTGAAGGCTGTAACAATGGTATCCAGAAAACCTTCCCCATCGCCCCAGTCATATACCTTTTTATCCTTTAGTATATCCTGCATCTCTTCCCTGTTGAGCTTGGGCACTATATAGAACATTTCGCCATCCTTAGTAATAAAGAAACCCTGAAACCTTTCATCCATGTGGGGTGAAAAGCCCAGAAGGAATTCCAAGTCCTCGGAAGGCGCAATAAACATTGCATCTATGCCCTTCGCATCCAATATGGTTGTCAGTTTATTAAGGTAAGCCTTGTTAAGCACTTATACCCCTCCCATATTTTTGTAATGTCATATCCCGGATAGCCTTCGAGTCTATCCTTTAGGCCAGTCCCATACGCCGGACCTTCCACTCCTTTCCTGACTTTATTCGGCCTGTTATTCCAGTAATAAATACCCCTCTTCTTTCATTTGCTGCAGGGTTATCAGGACACCCAGCCTTAAATGGTCCCAGGTAAGTCCCCCCTGTAAATACCCGTAGTAGGGTTCCCTTATGGGCGCGTCGGCGCTTAGCTCTATGGAGGAACCCTGGACAAAGGCCCCCGCTGCCATAATCACCTGATGGCCGTAACCGGGCATGTCCCAGGGGTACGGTGTAACAAAGCTGTCCACCGGTGCCCCTTTTTGGATACCTCGGCAGAAAGAGAGCAGCTGTTCCTCTGAGCGGAATTTTATGGACTGGATTATATCGCTTCTTCCATCCCCAGGCTCCGGCGATACCTCGAACCCTAATTCCTGGAATATCCTGGAGGCGTATACTGCTCCCTTTATTGCCTCCGCCACCACATGAGGTGCCAGGAAAAGACCTTGTAGGAATGAACGGGTGATACCGAGGGTAGCTCCGCACTCCTTGCCCAGCCCGGGTGCAGTAAGGGCGGCGGCAGCCCGGCCAATTAAGTCTTTCTTGCCAACGATATAACCTCCCGTAAGGGCGAGCCCCCCACCGGGGTTTTTGATGAGCGAACCGGCTGCGATATCCGCGCCCACCTCGGTAGGTTCCCTTTCCTCCAGGAACTCTCCATAGCAGTTGTCCACCATGAAGACAAGACCTTTTCTTAGTTTTTTTATGTAAGAGATTGTATTCTCTATATCCGCTATTGAAAGGGCAGGCCTCCAGTCATAACCGGTGGAACGCTGCATGAAGATAAGCTTTACGGCTGGGGTCATTTTTTCCTTAACCCCTTCAAAGTCTACCCGGCCGTCTTTTAGGTCAACCTGCAGGTAGTCAACGCCAAACTCCCTGAGGTTTCCCGGAGCACCTCCCCTGATGCCAAGGACCTCCTCCAGTGTATCGTAGGGTTTTCCGGTGACAGACAGAACCGTATCCCCGGGCCGCAGGGCAGCCCTTAAACTGGTGGTAAGAGCATGGGTGCCGGAAACCAGTTGTACCCTTACCAGGGCGTCTTCGCTCCCGAAAACCCTTGCAAAAATCCGGTCGGTTGTTTCCCTCCCGGCATCCCCGTAACCGTAGCCGGTGGTACCGGCGAAATGGTTTTCCGCCAGTCCCTCTTCCCTCATTGCACTAAGTACTTTAGCCTGGTTTACCAGCCTAATACCGTCAATCCTTTCAAACTCGTCCCTTATATCCTTTACGACCCTTTGGTCCAGTTGCCGGATATCCCCGTCTATTGTAACGTATTTTTCAAGCATTCCATATACGTCCAATGCCTATTTCATCCCCCTTGTATGCTCTATACCATTTAATTATATACAACCCAGGTAAACCTATCAACGCTTCGGGGACTCAGCCTATGTTTATTTCTCTAAAGCTTCCAGAATATCCTGCCCTTCCAGCGTCATTAAAGCTTTCTTTGTTATATTTTTTTCCTTTGCCAACCGTACCGCCTGCTTTCTCATTGCCCCCTCCACCAGGTTTCTAATGTACCTGGCGTTGCCCATGGCAAGGTCGCCCCTGTCGGCATCCCTGTACAGTATTTCCCTTATCTTTTCCTTTGCACCAAAGGTGAGTATGTACTCCCGGTTTTTCGTTAGGAGAACGGCTATTTCCACCAGTTCTTCGATTTTGTAGTCAGGGAATTCCATATGGATGGGAAACCTTGACCGCAGGCCCGGATTTGACCTTAAGAAAGCCTCCATTTCGCCCCGGTAGCCTGCCAGAATCAGTATAAGGTCCTCCTTATGGTCCTCCATGGCCTTTACCAGCGTATCAATAGCCTCCTTGCCGAAGTCTTTCTCTCCTCCCCTTGCCAGGGAATAGGCCTCGTCTATGAACAGTATACCTCCTATGGATTTTTTGATCATTTCCCTTGTCTTTAACGCGGTGTGGCCGATGTATTCTCCCACCAGGTCCGCCCTTTCAACCTCTGTAAGATGGCCCTTCGATAAAAGACCCATACTGGCAAAGGCCTTTCCCAATATCCGTGCCACCGTAGTTTTACCGGTCCCGGGGTTTCCTTTGAATATCATGTGCAGAACGAGGGGCTCGGCCATAAGGCCAATAGCCCTTCGCTGCTGCTGAATTGATATGTAATCCTTAATCTCCCTTACCAGCCCTTTAACTTTGCTCATGCCTATAAGGCTGTTGAGCTCCGAAAGAAGGCAGTCAAGGTCCTCATTATTTTGTTGACCCGCCGCACGGTTCGCTGCAGTACCTGTCTTGGGTTCTGTTTCGGGCTGATAAATCCTAGGCTTTTTTTTGCCCTCCAGGGGAGGAATCTTTTTAATGACCACGGCCCACCCCTCCGATGATTGCTATAATTATAGTATGCAGCATAGGGCGGCGTAGTTCATGCTCTTGCCATAGCTTCAATCCACGCCCCTGCGTGGGGATGAACTCTAGGTTTAAGCACTTGAATGGGCACTTGAATGGGGTTCAAGTGCATGTTTCAATCCCCACCTCCGCATGGGGGTGAATCTGTGTATGTGGGAATATGGTCTCGTGGTCTGTGTTTCAATCCCCACCTCCGCATGGTGGTGAACGTTGCACAGCCCCAAAATAAAACCCCCACCGTGCGTTTCAATCCCCACCCCCGCATGGGGGT
>LSQX01317073.1_pt1 | contig 22211 bp, 25 predicted proteins | sample 654561 | NCBI WGS metagenome assembly LSQX01 (sample SAMN04489861, study PRJNA283612) | anaerobic digester metagenome | isolation source: 4 biogas reactors fed with cattle manure at either 37C or 55C with and... | place: Denmark: Kongens Lyngby | collected 2014
TCTTCGGGGGCAGGTGCAAGTTGCCTGACAAAACCGCGCAGGTTTTCATCGGACAGCACGCCCGAGAACTCGGAAATCACATTCCCATCGACAAAGGCTTTGACATTGGGAATACTGCGCACCTTGTAATGTTTGGATAATCTGGGGCTTTCATCCACGTTGAGCTTTGCCAATCGAAAACGACCTTCCGCCTCCCTGGCAAGCAGTTCAAGTTTGGGCCCCAACACCCGGCACGGAATACACCAGGTTGCCCAAAAATCAACGACCACCGGCATCCGGGTGGAGTATTCCAACACCTGATATTGGAAATCCGATTCATCCACATGCACAATGAAGTCTGAAACCATTTATTTCTCCTTCACTTCCATTTTACTATGATCTTTGATCCTTTGCATTCTATTCTTCGCCAGAATTATCCACAATCCCCGGCTGCACGATCTCTAAAACCTCGCCATGGATCGAGATGATAATTCGAAAGCCAATCATACCCATATACAACCGGCTTTCCTCAGGGATGCCAACCTTAACCAGTGCTTCAAACTGTTCATCCATGTTCTTCAACTGGCTTTGGATCGCCGCCATTGTAAAAATGTCCTTCTGCCCAAGCATCTCAGCTGCTTGTTCAGAAAGCAAATCCTCCTTGCCTTCAATTTGCGATTGCATGAAATCCCACACCTGCCGATCGACTTCCTCAGCAGAGATGTGTCTTTTAAAGCCTTCATCATCCACGACGTAACACGGTTCGGTCCCAACCCAAACCGTCTGGACGGGATTGTCATATTCGTCGAAAACAAGACCTTCAAATACTGCTCTTTTCGTCAAACCATCCTCCAAATGCCACATTCCAATGGTTTATCATCTGTTTATCCAAGGTATCAGTATATTCAAGGGGTGTAAGATTTAGATTAACTTTCTGAATGAGCCATCGAGGAAGAACTTACTGAATAATGATCCTCGTGCCATTCGTTTCTGCAAAGTAATAACGATCGGGAGGAACTGAGGGGGTAGACCAGCGATAAATCCATTTGGCGGAGTTTGGCGTCATATTAATGCAGCCATGACTGTATGGCACGCCAAAATCATTGTGCCAGTAGGCGCCGTGCAGGGCAATCCCATCGGATGTGAAGTAACTGACCCAGGGCACCCCTGGCAGATCAAACCCACTGCCAAATTCGCTGGGTGCGGCTGCCATGTGCCGGCATGGGCGTTTTCGGGTGATATGATAATTGCCCCTGGGCGTGGCAAACCCACCCTCATGAAAACGAACCCCACTCGAGATACGGGATGTATAAACCATATTTTCATCCTGATAGGCAGTCAAGAGTTGCTTCCCCAAATCAACAACAATCTTTTTGGATTGGGGCGGCACCTCCGGGGAAATGGGCGTCAATTCAGAATCAGGAACCAGGCGAATGTAATCGGCTGGCACATAAAATACCTGGTAGGTTCGATCATCCAGAAGCTCATACCAAATTTGGTCGCGTTCATCCAGTTTGCTTTTCAACACCCAGAAGGTTGCTGCATAATAAAGCCGATAGACGATCTCCGAATCCCGATGGATATTTTTTGTCGCATCGACAAAGGGAATTGTTACTTCTCCAAGACATCCTTCGGGTGGAAGGATCATTCTGGGTTGGTTGTAGATTTGTTTCACAGGTTGAATACGTCTGGAGTGTGCAAACCCCTTGCCATCCAGCTCATACCAGATTTTGTTCGAAGAAACATCATTTTCGCCCATAATTTTCCCGGTAATTTGCCAGATGCTATCCATATCCATTTCCATCAAAACATCCGACTCTGGATCTGCTTTTTTATGCAGTGGAACCGCTGCCTGAGTCACCCGCCCAAGCAGCGGATAAAGATTATCTCTGCTCAGGGCATAAACCCTGTCAACAAGCCTCTTTTTAGGAAGCAGGGCGCCCGCCAAACCTATCCCTGCCCAGCGCAAAAACTGGCGGCGTGTCAGCTCAAATTCAGTCGCTTTGGAAAAATTTCGTTCAATCATGAACAATAACGGGGATTCCTACAAAGGACCAGTTGAAAAGCCACTCTGCATCGGTGGTTTCCATATTGACACATCCATGACTCATGGGTGTTCCAAAATTAGTATGCCAGTAGGTGCCATGGATGCCATAATCCTTGTAAAAATACATAATGTAGGGTACATCCGGCAAGTAATAGCCCGGACCAGACATGGCCGAGGATCTGAGTTTGGTCCACACAGCAAAAGAACCAACCGGCGTTGGGGTTTGCCAGGTGCCTGTTGAAACTAAAAAAGAATCCACGATCTGATTGCCTTCATAGGCATACAAACGCTGTTCTGAAAGATCAATAGAAATCCAACGGCTATCAATGTCATGATCTGGATCTGTCAAACTTACAGGAGGGCGGGTTGGCACAAGCGTTGCAGTTGGCAGAGGGGTCGCTGTGAAGGTCGCCGTCGGCGTGGGCGTTTCAGTCGGTGTAGAAGTTGGGGTGCTGGTTGGCGTTGACGTGGGCGTAGGTGTATGGGTAGGCGTGTTGGTAGCTGTGGGCGTCAGGCTGGGTTTCACAAAACGCTCTTCTTGAATTGGGCGCGCCATCTGGTCAGCCCGTACGAACTTTAAGGGGACCCAGTCCATCAAGAAAAAATAGGCTGTCAACACCAGCAGGGCGATCCCCGCCAGGACCCAAATGGGTCGATGGGTTTCGAAAACCACGGGCGGGTTGACCGTCCGCTCACTCGATTTAAAAGTTAGGGGCGTCGCTTGGGGATAAAGCGGGGTGGTTTTTTCTTCTGCGATCATCCGGTCCTGCGCCCAAACAATCGCTTTTCGAACGCGAGGATCATCCGGCGCTATGGCAGCTGCTTTTTCAAGAAAAAGCATGCTCGATTCTGCTGAAGCAAGACCAGCAAGCAAAAGCCATCCCTCAAGGTTATCCGGGAAGGAGGTGACAAGCTGCTTGCCAATTTCCCAGGCAGTTCTGCGGTCACCCGCTCGAAGAGCTGTCTTTGCTTCTTTAATTAAACGCAACGCTTGTTCATTCATCATTTCTATGGGTTGGGCGTGGGTTGAATTATTTCGTTATTCAAATAACACAAAATGCCGCTGATAATCCCTTCGGCAATTTTATCCGTTTCTTCGGTGATGAAATTGTAATCCCTGTTCATGAATCCTGCCTCGATAATGGCTGCTTCCGTTCCGGGGTCAATTTCAGAAAAGGCATGGTAATAGGTCATATCATTCGTTACAGATCCAGCGTGGTAAGGCAAACCGGTTATCTCACTGTAGCGGGTCGATAAACAGCTGATTAGCCGCTGGTTGTTCGCCGCAGATCCCGAGGACAATGCTGCAGCCACCTTGAATCCAGTTGCCTGATCATTGATATATTCGCACGAATCAAGATGCACAGATACGAGCACTGCGGCTTTATACCCTGCCAACCGGGAATCGAACTCTTCTAAAAGATCCACTTCATATCCCCGATCCACCAGACCTTTTTGGACCAGTGTGGTGATCTTCAGATTCATTTCCACTTCTGTCAAACCATCTGAACACACTGCACCCGAATCAGAACCATAATGTCCCGCAACCAAACCAATTCGATTGGCATAGGCTTCTTCAGATGATCCTGCCAGGTTTTCCTCCTGCGCTCCAGTATCCTGCTGCAGTTCACCTTCCAGTGCAAGAGCCATCTTCGCCTCAAGTCCGCTTTCAACCAGGCTTCCGGGAGTCCAGAATGTCAGGAGTGTGGCGACCAAAAAAGCAGCGCCAAGCGTACTGAACAGCCCACGCAAAAAGGTAAAGGATTTCACCTTTTTTGGCTTTAGATAAGAGGCTTCCTGGCTCTCCACCAGTTCCGAAAGCTCTGAAAGTTCTTCTTCAGCCAGAAACGCTTCTTCTTCAGGATAATTTTCTTCCAGTTTGTCCAGATCGTCCATTAACAAAATCTTACCTTAACTCCCCAGTTTTTGACAGGTCAACTTTGGATGCTGCCATCAAAAACTTGACTGGCGCTTCAAAATATCGCAAAATAATTCATACAATGATTATGAACCACAAAACAAGCCCTGAACAACTGAAAGAAGTTATGCGCACCTGGACTACAGGTGTGGCGATTGTTACCGGCTACCATCATGGTGTCGTCCACGGTATGACAGTGAACAGTTTTAATTCTATTGCATTGGAGCCTCCCACAGTGCTGGTCGGTGTTCAGCATCATTCTCGCACGCAACAATTGATAAAAGATGGCGGTTTTTTTGGTGTAACCGTACTTTCCTATGAACAGGTTGCACTTGCCAGACGTTTTGCCGGTCAGATTGACCAGGACCGTCCGCGCTTTGAAGACATTACAACCTTTTCACTGGTCTCAGATGTTCCCCTGATCTCTGATGGGTTGGCATTCCTGGATTGTCAGGTGGTCCATGAATTTGACGTGGGACTTTCAACTGTGTTCATCGGTGAGGTGATTGCTTCGCAAATCGGGAACGTTCAAGATGAGCCTCTCTTGTATTTAAATCGTCAATGGAGAAGATTGGCAGAATGACAACCGGGCAATTAACTAAAAACGACCAGGAAATTCTGCTGAAGATCGCACGGGATGCCATTGTAGGTTCAACACGTGGCGAATCGCCAGCAGAGTTAATACTACCATCACTCCCCGCACCCCTGCAGGAGCAGAGGGCATCCTTTGTAACGCTGACAATCAACGGGCGCTTGCGTGGATGTATCGGCACACTGGAAGCATATCAACCCCTTGCAAATAATGTGCAGGAACACGCCCTCGCCGCCGCCTTCCGGGACCATCGTTTCTCACCCGTACAACCGGAGGAATGTTCTAAGATCACAATTGGAATCTCAGTCCTGACCCCAAAAACCCTCTTACACTATGATGGGCCGCAAGATCTCATCGAAAAACTACAGCCCCGGGTTGACGGCGTCGTGCTTCAGGACGGGAGCAAAAAAGCGACCTTCCTCCCACAGGTTTGGGATCAACTGCCTGAGCCGGCTGAGTTCCTCACCCACCTCTGCATAAAGATGGGCGCTTCCGGCGATCTTTGGCGTAAGAAATCCCTTCAGGTGTTTACCTATCAGGTGCAGGAATTTCACGAATAAAAAATGCCCTACTAAAGGTTTTTCTAAGGAATGCTGATCAGCTCCATGGGTAAACCATCGTGCCATCACCATCCCCTGCGAGCAAACTCCAGATAAAAAAATCAGGCAGAATCAAAAAAGAGCCGCATTAAACGGCTCTTTCGTCTTGTAACTTGAAATATTTATAATACTTCCACGCTTCCTGCGACGGGTTCTGTCGAAGCATTATAAGCCTGTCCGAGCAGATGTGAATAAACTGCTGTGCCGTATGCCATCGTCAGGAACACACCAATCACACAAGCGATCGAACCGAGGGGAGCGATGATGCCCATTGCCAAAATTTGCCCGACAATCACCAGCAACCATGAGAGGAAGGACTTCTTGACCAATCCAAACACCTGCTTAAAATTAAATGCTGCGCCAAATTGTCCTTTAGCAACATAGTTCGCCAATGCCGCCACACTCAAAAAACCGACTAAAATGGCAGCCACAAGACCCACCAGCCCAAAACAACCTCCAAGGGCATAAAGAATGTACATCATGGGTTCGTCAGCCCCAGCGCCAAATGAAAAAATTCCTGATGCGAGACTCAACAATATAGCGATAGGCAGGATGTAAATCGCAGAAATCAGCATGGCCATAAAGCCACGACTTAAATCCTCACCGAATGAAACGTTGGGCAAGGGATATTCTTTGTTTCCATCAATTACATTTTTAGCGATTCTCAATCCCCAGCCTACCAAAACGAACTGACCCACAACAGGGATCAGGCTAAACAAGGCTGCTATCGCCAGTTTCTTAAACCAATCGTTATCCTTAAAAACATAGCTGAATGCCAATCCAAAATTCATTGTAAACTCCTTTAATTAATCCGTTTTATTAAGAATTCTTGAACCAATATACTATAACTACCCGTTAAAATCAATGAACAAAAAACGCCATTCCTGCAGGCAGTTTTCTCACTTTTCCAAGGTCAATCATAATTGCGTGAATTGATCGACCTTCAATACAAAAATAATCGCTCGTTTTTCCTTGTCTCGTTCAGGTTTGTGGCAGTTCTCACGTATGATTTGTAATGCGGCTTCCACGCGTTCGTCTTCCACCCCAATTAATAAGGTGCTGCGACCACTGCGCAAAAACCCGCCCGTCGAAGCTGTTAAGGTCACCCTGAAATCTTGTTGGGTTAACGCTCGAGAGACCGCATCATTATCTTCATCCTTGATGATCGCAATAATTAGTTTCATCGTTATAATTCCTCGTAATGTTCAACTTCCAGTGAAAATATGCTCGCACCGCCAACAGACACCGGGGTGGGGGCAGGCATCGGTAAGGCGGAATTTTCCATGGGGACTGCGATGAACGCAATTCGTTTACGACAGGTCTTATCAAGAATTTCGATGGCTTTTTCCGCCATCTTTTCGTTCACGCCGATCAGCAGTGTCGAGCTTTTGCTGCCAAGAAAACCACCAATGCTGGCAAAGCGTGTAACACCAATGCCTTCATCGATTAATGCTTCAATCGCTATCCCAGCATCTTGTCCCTGCACCACAGCGAACAACAAAACATTCTTCTGTTCTTCCTGACTTGTGTTCTCTGCCATACTCACTTCCTTTTCTTGCCGGTCTGAGAGGAACTGGGTTTCAGATGAAACAATTATACCTTAAACCTGTTATTTCTCGCGAAGAATTTCTCCACGCGGTGGGTATCACCCACAGGATCAACCAAATTATTGACAATTTCATTTTAGATAATCAACCACATAATCTGCAAGATCGGATAAATCAATCGTGTCCTCCGATATCGCCCGATTGCAGATTGAGATCCCTGCCTCCCGCACAGTCGAGCGCTTCCCCGAGACCAGAGGATGCCACCATGGCAGGTCCTTACCCTGCACCAGCAATCGATAGGCGCAAGTATCGGGCAGCCAATCGAGCACATGCGCTTTGTGCGGAGTCAGGATCGAACAATCGGAGACAAGTTGTGTCCTGTGTTCATAATCGCTGCAAAGGCATGTATTCAGATCCAATAACCGGCAGGCAACATTGGTAAAAAGAACCTTTCGCCCGGTGGGATCATCAAATTTATGCAAACAGCATTTTCCACAACAATCACACAGCGATTCCCACTCTTCGGCGGTCATTTCATCAAGTTTTTTCGTTTTCCAAAATGGTTCCATTGTCTTTTCCATTCATGCATCAAGTTGTCTTCAGCACCCGACCTAATTATATAATCTAAAAACCCATTTGGGGTTTTTTTGATACTATCAAGGACGCTGTCCGGTTAAACATCCTCACCTCATGAGGGTTCACCTTCGAATAACAGCGCGATGCGCCCAATTGAATATTGTTCACAATCACGTTATACTAAGTTACCGATTAGAATAATCGCAAGCACGATTAGGTATTATACAGGAAAAAGGAGATTGCTATGAAAGAAAAAAAACCAGCTTCCTTTGACATCAATGAGGCATCTCTTAAAGAATTGACTTCAATCCAGGGTATTGGCGACAAATTAGCGCAACAGATCATTAACCTCCGACCCTATCAAAGCCTTCAGGACCTGGTAAGAGTGCCGGGGATCAAAGAGAAAAAACTATCTTCCTTGCTGCCATACCTCACCGCAAAAAGCCAACCCAAACCTAAAATACCTCCGAAATCTGCGCCGGAACCAACCCATACAGAACCAGCCGCAAAGGTCGAAGGGACGGAAACCTTCATCTTTCTCGAAGAACCTCAGGAGCGAGAAAAAGCCCTCCTGATCATCCTGGGCGGTTTTATTGTTGGGCTGATCATTTTAGTGCTGCGCCGATCCAAAAACTGATCGCGCCTGCCATGCTGTCTCGGTTAATATGACTCAGGTTTCTGATCAAAATATTGTCCGCATATTTATTTTGCGTTGGATTGAATGGTTGGGAAACAACATCTCCTGTCTATGAGTAAGCTGTCCGTATCGGTATTATCATTGTTGGTCATTTTTCTAACCGGCTGCCAGGCCCTCCAGACTGTCCCCTTACCCACATCCCCCCAGCCAACCCACACCCAGCTCCCTGCATCCACTCAGCTGCCAACCCCAACTTCCGCCCCAACGCCTGAATTTTTACCAACATTGGTACCGCCTGCGGACGAGAGTCAAAAAATCACACTGATGGCTGTTGGCGACATCATGCTGGGGCGCACAATTGGTGAAATGATCGAAACGGAAGGCCCGCAAGCCCCCTTTGCCTTCACCGCTGAAATTTTGTCATCCGCCGATCTCACCTTGGGCAACCTGGAGTGCCCCATTTCTTCCAGGGGCTCCCCGGAGGAAAAAACTTACACATTCCGTGCGCCGCTTTTAGCGGGGGAAGCGCTTGCCATGGCCGGGTTCGATGTCCTCTCCCTTGCCAACAATCACGTTCTCGATTATGGCATCGACGCGCTGGAGGACACACTTAATATTTTGAATGACCACCAGATTTACACTGTTGGCGCTGGTATGAACGATACCCTTGCTTACGCTCCCCTATTTTTAGAAATTAACGGGTTGAAGCTGGCAGTTTTAGCCTTTGCGGATATTCCGGCAACCGACTATGATTACACCGCCTGGGAAGCTGGCGCTGATCAGCCAGGGATTGCCTGGGCACATCCCCACATCCTTCAGGAACGGGTCAAACAAGCAAAGCAGGCTGCGGACGTGGTGATTGTCCTCGTGCACAATGGTTATGAGATCGTGCAAAGGGTTTCCAAACAGCAGCAGGAATTCGCTCACCTGGCCATTGACAGCGGTGCATCACTCGTCATCGGCAGCCATCCCCATGTTTTGCAAAGGATCGAAAATTATAACAATGGTTTGATTGTATACAGCATGGGCAATTTCGTCTTTGACAATTTCTTGTTTCCCCCCAACTATTCTGCAATACTGCAGGTTGATCTCTCGCCTGAAGGGGTCGAGTCCTACAAGTTGATCGACGTGATCATCCAGCTGAACGGCGTTCCCCAAATTATGCCCTACAAAATCCCCGAAGATTAAGGTTTTTCTTTTTTTATTCTTTGCTGTGGTATCTTTCCGCATTCTTAAATGGAATCAACGCCAGGATCACAGCCTGCTCATACAGCGAAGTGCGGGTAACCACATTGCCGGTCAATAAACCCACCGCGCCGGCATCCTGTTTGGAGTTTTTTTGTCCAAACACCCGGTCATCTGCATCACCCAGTTCCAAACCGCCTTCCACCAAAGTCTGAACTTCACGCGGCAGTTGAAAGATTGTTGTCCGCGCATAGCCGCATCCGTCCTTGCTGAAAACGCAAATCCAGGCAAAGGACACCAGATCCTCATCAAGATAATCACACCCCCCTTCAATGCCGACCCAATAATCAGCATCCGGAATCTGCATGCTTCCATTCCTTGCCCGGTTTATTGCCCCTTCCCGGGTGGCTTCGTCCGACATGGGTTGATCAGCCACACCGGATGCTACGTCAACCATCTCAATTTCAAACCTTTCGTCGGGAAATAATCGCCCAAACCCTCTCCGAGCAGCCTCTACCTTTACAGGATTTTTTGATGCAATGATAATTCTCTTCACGGTTCTGTCTTATTCCTCTTAATCTCAGTCTCAAACGCGCATTTTTGCGAACCAAAAGTCCGCATTCTTCTAGATAAAGGGTTTATTGCCCGGCGTGCAGTATGCTGCAATTCAATCAAATTGAATGGATACCCATCCCAAAGCGCCAGGTTCCAGCGTGAAATAAATTTCATGCAGGGCGCCTGCAATGTATGTCAATCGATATGCACCGGGCGGGAGATCCGGAACCACAAAATTTTCTTCAAGATTCGGATATGTGTTCAACTTTGCAATCACATAAGTCTTCGGATAATAGCGTTTGATAACGCCTCCCTCTGGATCCAGCGCTTCTAAAGCAAAATCATATTCAGGGACCGGGTCGCCATAACGATCGGTTATGCTCCCCGCTAATGCCGAGCCTGCCTCATTGTTTTGGTCGGGGTGGATGGGGGCAAACCACAAGATGGGGTTGTAGGTGTGGTCGTAGCCATTTGTTGCCAGACGAACCTCAAAATGAAGATGAGGGCCGTCTGCCGCACCTGTTGCACCGACCTCACCAAGTTTTTCGCCAGCCGAAACCAGGACACCCTCAGCCGTATCAATAACTGAAAGGTGCGCGTAAACTGTAAAAAGATCCTCCCCGAAGAAAAGCCCCGGGTGGCGCAGCATGACAACGTTGCCATAAAAATGGGTGTAAGGACCCAAAACAGTCAGTTCATCATCACCCACATACACGACTTCCCCATCGGCAGCAGCCAGAACGGGCGTACCAAAGCGATTGAGGAATTCTACGCCGCGATGTGCTTCCAGGGTGCCGCCCTTTGTGTGGGCATAGGGATATGTGGGGTCGATCGTCCAGAGATCTTCAACTGCAAAGGGGCGATCTAAAAAGCCAGGCCATTCTGCCAGGCAAAAAACTTCGCCGCAATCCAGCAAACTGGCCGGGTCAAACGGCTTTTCCTGCTCCGTTGGAGAAGGAGTAGCCACAACTGTGGGCGCATACGTGGCCGTGGGAAGAACCGGAGCGCTCATAACCGTATTGGTTGCGGTCGGTTGCACGCCTTCTTCGATTGATGCCTCGGCAAAGGTAGGGTTCGCAGGTGAATTGTCAGCCGCTGTGCCTCCCTGATTGCTGCACCCGCCAACGACCAGCCCCGTCAGTATCAATACCAGTAAAACAAACTTTGTCTTGCGCATCAACAATCAGGAAAAAATCAAACCGCCGCGTTCAACAAGAATCATCTGCAGCGTTTCATTGTGCTTTTCCATCTGGCGTTCGATTGATTTCAATTCATTAAGCATGCGGGCGGGTTCGGATTCCCTTTCTAATCCTAAAAGGTTGACGCGCACATTCAATCCAGCCCCCTTGATCGCTGCGCTGGCGAATGCTCCACCCGTTCCTGCATCGGAGACGGTGTTAATATTCCCAAGTTCAGCCGCTTTCACATCAAGGGCAAGGATGCGAAGCGCTGTACGGGCGACTTCCAGTGGGACTTCTGCGGCATTGATGGATGCTGCCTGGATTGCTTTGATCCGTTCTGATTTTTGTTGTTCAGTTTCTTGGGGCAGCCGACGGGCTTTCATATAACCTTCATATGCTGCTGCATCCTTCACAACGGCTTCGCGCATCAATTTTTGCAGATCCGTTGCCTCATCAATCAGCTGCCACATTTGCGCTTCAACATCGGCATAGCGCTTTCTTCCAACCGTCAATCGTCCCACCATTGCCGCTAGGGATGCACCCATAGCAGCGCTGTAAGCTGATGCGGATCCTCCGCCCGGTGTTGGTTCACCTGATGCTAGCAAATCCAGTAAATCCGGCTCTGGTTTCTCTTCGACCTTGACCTCATCCGACGCGGTCGGTTCATAAAGGCGGGTTTCCAGAATCTGGTTGGGATCAAATTGATCCATATGCATGTACCACACAGCAGCATCCACAAGCGCTTCATTGGGTACCAGACCGACAAGTTCCGAATGTTGAATTTGGACACCATAGCGTTGTGCTTCACGACGGATCATCTCAACGACATGCGCCAGTGTGGTTTTTCTAAAATTGGTCAGGTTCATCGATACCTGGGCGCGGCCTTCTACCAGGAGTCCAATCGATTTGACATAGCGCAGCCCACCGGTAGAATGCCTGATCACCCGGGCAATCTTATTGGCAATCGAAACATCGTCTGTGGTCAGATAGACATTAAATGCAACCAGCGGCTGGCGGGCGCCAATCACAGTTGCCCCTGCGCCAGTCATCTTTTTCGGCCCAAAATCCGGTTCTCTGGCTGGATTTAACCCGATTTCTTCTTTCAGTTTTTCATATTCACCGCGGCGTATAACCTCAAGATTCGTACGCTCAGGGCGGGTGGCAGCTTCTTCGTACAGATAAACCGGGATTTTGAGTTTTTCTCCCACACGTTTCCCCAGCCGGCGCGCCATTTCAACACATTCCACCATGCTCACACCAGAAATCGGCACAAAGGGAACCACATCGGTCGCGCCGATCCGTGGGTGTTCTCCCTGGTGTTTGTCCAGATCGATCAACTCGCTCGCCTTTGAAATCGCACAATATGCAGCTTCTTCAACGGCATCCGGGGGACCAATGAATGTGATCACAGTTCGATTGTGATCAATATCTGAATGATGATCAAGAATTTTTACACCCTGGACGCCAATGATCGCTTCTTCAATCGCCTTGATGACACTTGGCCTGCGTGCTTCTGAAAAATTTGGGATACATTCAACCAGTTGTTTCTGCATAAGCGCTCCTTTTATTCTCGAATTTCAATTATTATACCAACTTCCTACCCCGATCAAAGGTTGGGCTTGTTTTTCAATGCCGATCAGTAAAATCATTGATTGATTTTAAAACCAATTTTAACCATCCAACGCGCTTAAGCTCACCCGGTTCATCCAAATAGAATCCCAGCAGATTTGAAAAACGAATTTAATAGAATTGCAATTCAGAGCAAGCAAAAACAACCGATCGTGTAAAACTCCGGCGCATTTATTGTTTTCCGAAAATCATCCTTGATTTTTTTTATTTAAACTCTCATTTAAATTAAAAATGTCAATATCATCATTGACAAAATTAATTTCTGTGATAAAATAATTCAAAAATAAGAACAGGAGAACCTGTTCATTCATCCTCTGTTGCCCGCCTTGAGTATACCACAATCATTGATCGGGCGATCCAATACAGGGTTGTTGACAAGGAGACGTTTATGAAAATGCTGCCAGAAAAATGTCCTATCTGTAAATCGGATTTTTTAGTTACTCGTTTCTTTTGTCCAAACTGTGACAGCGCAATCGAAGGTCACTTCCAGCCAAAATCTGGACCTTTTGCTGACCTCAATGAAGATCAGGTCCATTTCGTCCTGACTTTCATCCGATGTGAAGGACGTTTTAATCGTATGGAAGAAGAGCTGAACCTGTCCTACCCTACGCTGCGAAACCGGCTTTACGACGTCATCCGTGCGCTCGGATTTGAGCCCGGCAAGGAAGAAGAGATCGTGCTTTCCCCTGAGGACAGGATCCGCATCCTTGATGAATTGGAACAGGGTAAAATTACAGCACTTCAAGCCCAACAACTTCTACAGGGTCTTGAAGTTGAATCAAAGAAAGGTGCATAGCCATGGCCTCAACTGAAGAAAGAATGCGGATCTTGATGATGATCCAGGAAGGCAAAATTACGGCTGCTGAAGGCGCACGATTAATTGAAGCCCTCGATGATCTCAAAGAGCCCGGTCAGCCGCAACCACCTGTGACACCACCTCTGTCAAGCGGTAAAAAACCCCGTTATTTGCGGGTGCTGATCACAGACACGGATACCGGGAAAGCCAGGGTCAATGTTCGTCTGCCTGTATCGCTGATCAACTCCGGCGTTCGAATGGGCGCCCGGTTTGCACCTGAAATTGAGGGCCTTGCCATGGAAGATCTGAACGCCTGGTTGAATTCTGGTGAAGTCGGGCAGATCGTTGACATCTTTGACGAAGAAGACGGTGAACACGTCGAGGTTTTCCTGGAATAATTTTAATCCCATTTGAAAAGCGCAAATTTATACGCGCCTCATTGTGAAATCTGGACATAAAATTTTCCGTTGTTCGAACGCTGTTTGAACATATTCGTCATCCATTCTTCAAACACAATGACTTCAATTGAATAAACCGCATCAATCATCATATTTGCTTTAACAACACCAAACCTGAATATCGCAAACTCTTAAAAAGTAACAACCATGAACAAAGGCTTTCAAGAACAAAACTTATCCAAATGGCAGGTCCGCTTTTTTACAATCTGGTTCGGGCAGGCTTTCTCAATCCTTGGAAGTCACCTGGTGGGGTTTGCCTTTGTCTGGTATTTAACAAAACAAACAGGTTCTGCTACCGTGTTGACCCTGGGGACATTGGTTGAATTACTCCCATCCATCCTGATCTCACCCTTTGCAGGCGCGATCGCAGACCGCTGGAATCGTAAAATTGTCATGGCTGTTTTTGATTCCATCACTGCTTTGTTCACCCTGCTCGTTGGCATCCTGTTCTTACTGGATCAGGCAGAAATCTGGCACATTTTCATGGTTATGTTCGTGCGCTCAGCCTGCGGACAGTTCCAGTGGGCTGCCCTGACTGCATCCACCACCTTAATGGTCCCCAAAAAACACCTTTCGCGGATCGCCGGTGCAAACCAGGCTTTACGCGGGATCATAAGCATCATCGGCCCTGCATTAGGCGCACTCCTCATTGCTCTAATCCCGATGGAGAGCATCCTGTTTATTGATGTCTTCACCGCATTTCTTGCTGTTGTTCCCTTATTCTTTTTTAAAATTCCTCAACCCGTCCGAAATATCGCCCAGAGCCAGCAAAAGGGCGCGGTGAAGGATAATGTCTTTCAAGACATAGCCGAAGGTTGGAAATACATCATCAGGATGCCCGGTCTGATGGCAATCATTGTTTTAGCCATGTTTGTGAACTTCTTGATCACACCTGCGTTTTCACTTCTGCCTTTGGTGGTCACCGAACACTTTAAAAAAGGCGCTTATGAATTGGGATTCATCAATTCGGTCTTTGGTGTTGGCGTCATCGTTGGCGGATTGGTATTATCAGCCTGGGGCGGGTTCAAAAACCGGATCCTGACCTCGATGGTCGCTCTATCAATATCCGGCGCGGCGGCTCTGCTGGTGGGTTTGGCGCCTTCTTATTTTTTTACGGTTGCCGTTGTTGGCATGGGATTATTCGGTTTCTTTAATCCTCTGGTAAACGGACCTCTGTTTGCCACCCTTCAAGCCAGAGTTGACCCCGAGATCCAGGGTCGAGTTTTCAGTTTCTTGCAGGCAGGTGCCACGCTTGCAAGTCCGGCTGGCTTGCTCATCGCCGGTCCACTGGCGGATGCAACCAGCAACTACCAGCTGTGGTTCATCATCGGTGGGATCCTGACCGTAATGATGGGTATCGGATCATTTTTTGTTCCCTCGGTCATGGAAATGGGAAAGGCAGCCGGCGAAGAGTTGCTTGCCAAAACAAAGGGGAAGCAGGACGCAGATGTTTTATCTAAAACTGGCGTATTATAAAAACCTGAAGTTTTCAAACCTGTTGACTGGTTTCTTAAAAATTATCAATTCGTGATAGGGCATGCTGACCTCTCGTAAATTAATTCGTCCAACAGCGTCCCAGCATCCCTCTTGTTGACGGAGAAAACCGACTGTGCTAAACTAAATTTAGTTAAATCTAATTTAATATTTAGTTTATGTTTACCAGAAGTCTATGTCTAAAGAACTGAGCCACAACATCCAGGATTATCTCAAACATATTTACGAACTGACCCGAGAAGGCGAGAGTGCATCAACCAGTCACCTGTCTGAAGTCCTGGGGATTTCTGCTGCTTCTGTCACCAATATGCTTCAAAAGCTATCAAAAACCGATCCCCCTTATGTCCTTTACAAGAAACATCAGGGTGTGATTTTAACTCAGGCGGGAAAATTGGCAGCGCTGAAGATCATCCGCCGCCACAGGCTGATCGAACACTTCCTGGTAGAAAAATTAGGTTACACCTGGGATGAGGTCCACGAGGAAGCTGAGATTCTCGAGCATGCCATGTCATCTTTGCTTGAGGAACGGATGGATACCGCATTAGGCTATCCAGAATTCGATCCTCACGGCGACCCAATTCCCAATGCCGACTTAAAAATGCCTGAAATCAAACAAACAAAGCTCACCAACCTTGAGGTCGGACAGAGAGGCAGCATTATCCGTGTTCCTCATGAAGATCCGCAGGTTCTACGTTTCCTGGGAGAGTGCGGCATCCACCCCGGGACGAAAATTAAATTGCTTGCAAGAACTCCTTATGATCAGACCATGCGCCTTCTCATCATCGACCTGGGACAGGAGTCCATAATCGGTCCGCAGTTGGGGGAACAGATCACAATGATGGTCGAAAGCTGAACAAAGCGGATCAATCACAGGAAAGCCATTACCATGCCCGAACTTCCCGAAGTAGAGACCATTATTCGCAGACTGCGAGAAGGATCAAAGGATATCCCTTCCATCATCGACCAGACAGTCATATCGGTGGATGTGACCTGGGACAGGATCATCGCCAGTCCATCGCCTGAGGAATTCAGACGGAATATGATGGGAAAGACAATCCTTGATGCCCGCCGGCGAGGAAAATTTCTGCATTTCCCCCTTTCATCAGGCCACCTGATCGGACACCTCAGAATGAGCGGCGATATGCGCATGGAGTCTATCCAAACCGAAAGAGGGACGTTTCGCTCTTACAGGGCTTACGACAAGGTTATCATCAATTTCGCCACGTCATGGCGGCTGATGTTCAGCAACATCCGAAAATTTGGGCGCATGTGGTATACGGAGGACCCGAATTCTGTGTTTGGCAAATTGGGGATCGAACCATTTGATCAAGCATTTACGGCTGAAATGCTATACGAAATTCTCCGATCCCACAATCGCCAAATCAAACCCCTGCTGATGGATCAAAGTTTTATCGCCGGTTTGGGAAATATTTACACTGATGAAAGCCTTTTCCTCGCGAAAATCCATCCTCGGCGTATCTCCTCTTCGCTCACAAAATCTGAAGCCAGTCGACTTCATAACACCATTCAAGCGACATTGAGAGCCGGTATTCAGCAATTCGGTTCCAGCGTGGATTGGGCTTATCTCGGGGGCGAATTTCAAAATTATTTCAAGGTCTATCAGCGCAAGGGTCAGCCCTGCCCAAGGTGCGGCGGCCCGATTGAAAAAATCGTTGTTGGGCAGCGAGGCACCCATTTTTGCCCGCACTGTCAGGCAGCGCCCGGGGATTGACCACCTGATAAATGGCATTAAGCCTTGTAACTGAAAGCATGGATGAAACAGAGATGGCGCCTTTCCAGACAAAACAAAAAGCCGCTTCTTGAGCGGCTTTCATCTTATAGGTTATCTTCGTTTTTAGAGTTTATCCTGAACAGGTTTTTTACTGGTCAACCTCAAGGTTTTCTTTGCCAACGCCAAATTATCCCACCACCATCGCACGGTGTCGGGAATACTTTTTTCCAGTTTTATCGGTTGGTAACCCAATTCCTTCCTGGCTTTTTCAGAACTGATTTCAGAATTGCTAAAAACAGTCTCCAGAGCATAACGTGTAAGCACCGGCCTTGTCTTGGTGACTTTATAATACAGTTCTGCAAGCGGTGCAACCACCATGGCGATCGGTAACGGGAAAGTGATCATTTTTGAATTCTTGCCGGTCACTTTTTGAACAAGCTTATGAAGAAGCGTCAGCTCAATTCGCTCGCCGCCCAGGATATAGGTTTCGCCGCGTTTGCCGTGATCTCGAGCCATAATTTGCCCCTTTGCCACGTCTCTGACGTCAACAAAATCGAAAGCACCTTCCACCATGAAGTTCAACGGTTTTTCCATCCAGGAGAGGATCAGCTCCCCTATCTCAGAACGGCGATAATCGTAAGGTCCAACCACACCCGTGGGGCACACAATCCGTGCATCCAACCCCTCCTGGGATGCCTTTTGAATCAATATAGAGGCTTGCGCCTTTGTACGGTCATAAGGGCCGGCAGGATTGTTGGCGTCAAATTGAAGTTTTTCATCGATAACCATGCCTTTTGGTGGGCGTTCAAGGGCATGAATTGAACTTGTGTAGATCAATTTGTTAACCCCTGTTTCTCGCGCTGCATCGATCACGTTTTGTGTCCCTTCGACATTGACGGCATACAAAAGTCCCTCTTGCTCCTCGGTGATCGAAACCAAAGACGCCAGATGAAAAACCACATCCACCCCTGCCATCGCGGCCACAAGCGAATCCTTATCGAGGACATTGCCCTCCACACGTTCGATAGCCAATCCATCCAGGGATTGAGTATCCTCGCCGGGCAGGATCAGAACCCTGACCTTTTCCTCACGATCCAGAAGTTCCCTGACCAACACATTTCCAAGATGACCTGCGCCACCTGTAACTAAGTTCATGTTTATCTCCTGATACTCTTTATAAATTGTTTAATACCAAATATCGTCGTATCCTGCCAATTTGCGCCATCAGGATCGAAAGAGGCTTGCAACAACAAACCCATCACAACAGCCATCAGGTTGTGTGCTGCCAGTTCCGGATTGAGATCTTCGGAAAAAACGCCGTCGTCAATACCAGATTGAAATAATTTACTGAAGAATTTGAAAAAACGTCTGTAAGGGGCGATTGCCCGTTCCCAAATTTCCGGGTCACGGGAAGCCTGCCGCCAAAACTCCAAAATAATTGGAAAGCCACGCTTCAGCTCGGCGAAAAGCGAACCTGTATATTGAGCCATCTCCTCCAGTGCAGCAGGCACGTCATCAGCTGCAGAGTCAGCAGACATAAATAATTCATCCAATTTTTCCAGCCAGGTCGACATCAGCGCCAGGAACAGGTCCTGCTTGGATGGGAAATGGTGATAAAAAGCGCCTTTGCTGACCTGAGCAGACTGGCAAATATCTGCCACGCTGGTCTCGTCATAGCCTTTTTCCGAAAAAAGTTCCATTGCGTGCTGGATAATATTGTTGTAGGTTTCGACACCACGAGAATACTGAGACATAAAATCCTTATTTATAATATAGACCGACTGGTCGGTTTATATTTATAGCACGTATTCAAAGATTGTGCAAGGGGGAAGAATTGGGAATAAGGAAGCCAGAAATTGTATTCACAAATCGCGATTTTCGCACATGAATAATACGCATGTTTGCACCAGTCTCCCGACCAATGCTCGCTGGTGAAGACACCAGCGAGAACAAGAATTACAATTTTTAATAGGTATCCAGTTAATCGAAACAGTGACCTTTTAAAGAAAAACACCCCACGCAGTGAGGTGCTTTCTTGCTTGAAGGCGACGACGGGACTCGAACCCGTGATGGGGGTTTTGCAGACCCTTGCCTTACCAACTTGGCTACGTCGCCACAAAATAAAAACTGATATCGCCGGCCGCTCCGGCCATAGGATACCAGCCTTATGCACTTTCCAGAGCGGGCGAAGAGGCTCGAACTCTCAACCTTCTCCTTGGCAAGGAGACGTTCTACCGATTGAACTACACCCGCATGGCGTGAAATAGCAACATAGAATAATATCCACTTTTGCTCTTTCAGAACGCTTATGTATTCTATCAGGTTTAAGACAAATGTCAAGTTTTTTGTGGGAGGGTCTTGCAAGCCAGAATATCTATACTGCCTTAAAGAAGCATCTCTTAAGGCTTAAGCCAACGTTTCAGCTAAATACCCCTGCTAGATGCTCTGAAAACATTTATGCTGTTCGATGGTCCAAGAGAAAATTTTTAAAAGTAGTATCTTAACAAACATTGGATCAATTCTTTTTTTCTTTGGTGTTTAATATCTTTGCTTTTTCAAGACGCTCGAGTAATTTCTTTGGACTTACTCCAGGTGCGTGTTTTTGTTTAAAAAACCTCTCAAGAATTGAGACTTCTTTAAAATAAGCTTTTTGTTTTCTATAAATTTTTGCTAATTCATCGTAATACCAAGGCGCGACACCAGATTTTTCAGCCTTGCTTTCCCTTTCTGTAGCGTCAATTAATTCCAAAAGCAATTTTTCAGCGTCGTCAAACTTGGATTGTCTTTTAAGATTTCGAACATTCCCAACATATGTCGAATAATGACGACCGCGAACATACCCTGGTCGATTTGATAATCTCATAATAAACCCTTTCTTAGGGTAAATTTTATCTATAAGAATTATAACAACATATTTAATAGAGTAATCTCAAATAACGGAAAAGTCCCGTGGTATTATTAATCCTATTATTGCCAAAAACAACCATTCTCGAAGAGGTTTAAAATGAAAATTAGTGAAATACTTGATAGCATTCGGAAATTCGACATTGTCCTACCTGAGTTCCAACGTGAATATGTCTGGAGCAAAGATCAAGCTAAGAAGCTAATCGGTTCTCTATACAAAGAATATCCAGTTGGTTCATTGCTATTCTGGAAAACCAACAATCCCCCAGCACTTAAAAATATCAATAATTTACCAGAAAAACTAGGCTTAATACAGGTGATCCTTGACGGGCAGCAGAGGTTAACCACACTCTATATGCTAATCAATGATTCAATTCCACCATATTATCTTGAAAAGGATATTGAAGATGATCCAAGGGGACTTTACTTCAATATTGAAACTGCGGAATTGATGTACTATCAATCAACCATAATGAAAAATCAACCCATTTGGATATCTGTCGTCAATGCCTTTGATGATTCAAAAGAAATTCAAATATTTAAAATTGCAAAAGAATTATATGAAGATGATGCTACTGCTTTCAAAAAAGCAAACCAGTTTATGAGGAATTTAACAAATCTAAGAAACATTTGGAACTTTGATTTGCCAATATTAAGCATCCCATCCGATGCAAACATAAATGAAGCTATTGATATTTTTGATTTAGTGAACCGACAAGGCACAAAATTAACTGATGCAGATCTTGCTTTAACCCACATGACTGGACATTGGCCAGAAGCAAGAAGAGTCATAAAAGAAAAAATCGACGAATTAGCAGAAAAACATTTCAATTTTGATCTGACATTTATGACACGGGCAATGACTGGAGTTGTTACTAAGAGAGCACTATTTGAAATCATCCACGATAGGCCAGAAGAAGAATTAATAGCTGGATGGAAGAAATTAAATAAAATTTTGGATTATCTTGTTAACATCCTACCCAGTCATGCATTTATCCATTCAACCGATGATGTAAATACAAATAATATTTTCATCCCAATTATTGTTTTTCTCTCAGAGTATGGTGAAAAATTCAAATCAAAAGCTGAAATGAATAATGCCATCCACTGGTTATATCTGGCAAATATTTGGTCAAGGTACACAAGCCAAACCGATCAGAAATTAGAATTCGATTTATCAATCGTTGTAAGAAATGCACACCCGTGGGAAGAATTGATTGATGCAATAAAGGATCAGCGTGGTCGGATAAGAGTTGATACTAAAGATTTAGAAGGCCGATCAACATCGCATCCGCTTTATCGAATGGTATATATTTTGGCAAAAGCAAATGGCGCTTTGGATTGGGTAAATGGAATACCTTTAGGAGGGTCAGGAGGAAAATATTTTGGGTGGCAAAGCCACCATATTTTCCCAAGTTCACTTTTATATAAAAATGGATATGATTCTGAGAACCATATTCACAAAAAAATCGTAAACGAAATCGCCAATCGAGCATTTCTCACTTCAGATACAAATAATAATATTTCCAACAAGCCTCCGATCGAGTATCTACCTGGCATTGAAAAGAATTATCCTGGTGCCCTTACTAAACAATTCATTCCCATGAATGAAGAACTCTGGAAAATAGGAAATTACGAAATGTTTTTGGAGAAAAGGAGAGAACTGATTGCCAAATGCTTAAATGAATATTTAGATGGGTTAATAATTGAGCAAAAGGAGATCAGGAAAAAATCTATTGAAGAGATAATAATTCTTGGAGAGAGTATATCCTTGGAATTTAAAAGCTCTCTTCAATGGGATGTTAGACAAAACCAGATAAATAAAAATCTAAGACATTCCGTTTTAAAAACAATTGCAGCCTTTTTAAATAGTGAGGGTGGGATATTAATTATAGGTGTTGAAGATAATGGAAATGTTTTAGGTTTGGAAAGCGATTATTCAACAACACAAAATTCAAGGGATAAGTTCATGAACTTATTAAACACATTAATAGGGGAATATATTGGACTTGGCAGTAGCGCCTATATCAAGATGATAATTAAAAATGTAAATGAGAAAGATGTTTGCGTTGTTGAAGTTGAAAAATCACACGGACCTGTTTTTTTGAAATATGATGGGAAAAATGAATTCTATATTAGACAAGGAACAACAACTCGCTCCTTAGATCCACAAGAAACTCTTGAATATATTGGGACAAATTGGAGATAAGATATTAACATTTTTGACTAAAAGTAAACAAAAAGCCTCCCAATTTTGGGAAATACATTATTACCTGCTGTTAAAGGGTATTATTTGCGTTTGAACACGTAAAAAATTTCCCACTAACACCTGGATTACATTTCTATCTCTTAACCCCCTTCCCCACACATCAAAACCCTGAG
>LSQX01249809.1_pt1 | contig 22210 bp, 15 predicted proteins | sample 654561 | NCBI WGS metagenome assembly LSQX01 (sample SAMN04489861, study PRJNA283612) | anaerobic digester metagenome | isolation source: 4 biogas reactors fed with cattle manure at either 37C or 55C with and... | place: Denmark: Kongens Lyngby | collected 2014
TCTAAGAGCTTGAATATCAGCCCTGCTAATACAATTGTTACAGGAGTATCAAGAAATGGTAAAGCAGCCGCAGTAGCAGGAGCATTCGACTCTCGTATCAAGGTGACTGCACCTGCATCCTCGGGAGCGGGCGGTATGGCCAGCTTCAGATACAACAGCGCAGGCAAGACCTATGATTACTCCTCATTGCCACTGAATGAGTTTATTGATCACTCCGGTGAAGCAAATGGTACTGCAACATGGCAGAGTTATCAGGATAATCCTACCAGAGTAGTCGGAAGCAACGAAGGCTTAAGTAATCTTCAAGCTGCAGGAGAGGCTCATTGGTTCAATGACAATTTCCTTGACTTTAGTAGCCCTAATCAGCTACCCTTTGATCAGCATTTCCTAGCAGCATTAACTGCAGCTGAAGACAGATATTTCTACATAACAGGAGAGGTTGACGGAGGAGATTGGATCAATGCGGCAGGTATGTATGTATCATATCTTGCAGGACGAAACATGTATGAATACTTAGGAATTGAAGATAACATAGCTATACATCTTCATTCGACAGGCCATGCATTCACTCTTGAGGATGTCAAATACCTTGTGGAATTCTGTAATAAGAACTTCTATGGTGAGATTGATGGAGTAATGGATTTGACTAAGCTTCAGACCAGTCTCTATGAACTACCAGTAAACTATGATCCTTACCTAGATACAGTTAAGAGTATGCCAGGTCCAAACCTTGCGAAGAGCTCGATATATAGTGAAACCTTTAATGGAAGTCTGGAGGCTTATATCACTGCAGCATCCGGCTCAGCAATATCAATAGATACAAGCCAGAATGCATTAAAGGTAGATAGGTTGGATGGTGACGGAACAGTTAATATTTTGTTAGCTTCAGCAACATCAGGAGCGGCTATAACTATGCCTCCAATCGGTTCGGAGGTCACGATATCATTATCTCTGATGTATGATGCTCCAGTCGGTAATATGGTTACTTATGAGATAGGTATAGTAGAGGATAGTATCGATGGTCCATTTGCTGATAGAGCTTTTGCTGTCGAAACGGAAATCGGTCAGAATAAGGGTAAATGGATTAGGATAACTATAAAATATACGCTAACGAATAAAGACACCTATCTACGAATAAGAGCTCATGAAGCTCCAGTCTTCTATATTGATGACATATTAATAAAGTAATAGGAGACGATAAATACTTTAATAAGTGTAGCATACAAAAAGGGCGAATCCTATGGGATACGCCCTTTTTTAGTGATTATATGAATTGTAATCATACTCAGAAAACAAGCGTTCGATTATAGATGACAAACTTGGAAATACTATGTATAATGGGAGTGTCCTATACCCCGAAAATTAGAATATGTGGTTGTTAGGGAATAGACATAGTATATATGCTGTCAATACTTAGTATTCTATAGCTAATAAATACACAATGTGGTAAAATAACAAAAAAGTTAAATGGAGATAGACGATGCAGATTTCAAGGAGACTTCAGCAAGTGGCAGAAATGGTAACACCGGGTAACCGGGTTGCAGATATTGGATGTGACCATGCATACACCGCGATATATTTACTGATTAATAGATTATCACCCTATGTTGTAGCTATGGATATAAATCAGGGGCCTTTAGATAGAGCTAAGGAGAATGTAGAAAAGTACGGTGTGGAGGATAAGGTTTCAATCAGAAAATCCGATGGCCTGAAGATGCTTAATCCGGGAGAGGTTGACACTATACTAATCGCAGGTATGGGTGGAAGATTGACACTTCAGATTCTGACAAGTCGTATGAAGATAGTATCAGCAGCTAAAGAGCTGGTGCTTCAACCTCAATCAGAAACATATCTGGTCAGAAAAACATTAAAAGAGTTGGGTTATGTGATTATAAAAGAGAATATGCTGAAGGAAGATGGCAAATATTATGTTATAATGAAGCTAAAACCATGCTCGGAAAATTTACATGATAAGGATTATCAGCTTCTAAAGCCTGAGCATATTTATTTTGGCAGAATTCTTCTTGAGGAAAGAAATCCGGTTTTATTGGAGCATCTTCAAACAGAGAGGCAGCTATATAAGAACATATATCAGGAATTAATTACTCTGCCTACAAAGCAATCCATACAAAGGCAGACTGAGATTCTTGATTTGATGGGGCTGATTGATTATGCTATCAGCTATTACAAGGAAGGCAGAGGTGTATGATGAATACAAAACAAAATGTAAAAGTAATTATTAATGATTCTGTCAAGAAGTATCCGATTGGAACCAGACTACTTGATATTGCGAAAGAATACCAGAAGGATTATGAATACGATATTATCCTTGCCTTTATTAATGGCAAGCTAAGAGAGTTGTTTAAGACTATAGAGAAGGATTGTACCGTCCAGTTTGTAACCACAGCAGAGAATGCAGGTCACAAGACTTATTCCAGAGGCATGGTTCTTGTGCTACTAAAAGCCTTTTATGCGGAATTTGGTAGTGAGAACATAAAAAAGGTTTCTGTGGAATACTCCTTAGGCAACAGTCTGTATTTTGATTATGAAGGTTCAGTAGAACTTACAAAGGAAAAGCTGGATGCGGTAAAATCTAAGATGATACAGCTTGTAGATAAGGATCTTCTGTTTAATAAGCGTAGTATTGGAACGGATGATGCAATCGAGTTATTTGCACGCTATAAGATGTATGATAAGGAAAAGCTCTTTAAATATCGTCGGGTATCCAAGGCCAATATATATAACCTAGATGGGTTTGAGGATTACTATTATGGATATATGCCACCAAGCACAGGTATGTTAAAGTATTTTGATCTGTCGCTTTATGAGGATGGATTCGTACTTATCATGCCTAGAATGAAAAAGCCTACAAGTGTAGAACCGTTTATACCAAAGAATAAGCTATATATCACTTTAAGAGAATCGAACCTATGGGCAAGGATGATGGAGGTTGAAAATGTAGGAGCTCTAAATGATCTTATTTCCCAAGGGAAGCTTAATGATTTGATATTAGTACAGGAAGCTCTTATGGAGAAAAAGATAAGTGATATTGCTGAAGCTATAAAGCAGGCAAGGGACAGAAAACTAATAATGATTGCAGGTCCGTCGTCATCGGGAAAGACTACATTTTCCCATAGGCTTACGATTCAGCTAAAGGCTCACGGGCTTAAGCCTTATCCTATAGCAGTAGATAATTATTTTGTAAATAGGGAAAAGACACCGAAGGATGAGTACGGAAATTTTAATTTTGAAAGTCTGCAAGCCATTGATTTAGAGCAGTTCAACAAGGATATGACTGATCTATTGGAAGGCAAAGAAGTGGATTTACCCACATATAATTTTGTTACAGGTATGAGAGCTTATAAGAATGACCCTTTATGTATAGGTAAGGATGGTATTTTGGTTATAGAGGGTATCCATGGATTAAATGATGCCCTATCCTATACTCTTCCTAGAGAAAGCAAATATAAAATTTATATTTCTGCTCTGACACAACTCAATATTGATGAGCATAACAGGATTCCAACTACAGATGGAAGACTCCTTCGAAGAATGGTCCGGGATGCAAGAACAAGAGGAACATCTGCCCAGGCGACTATAGCCATGTGGCCTTCTGTAAGAAGAGGCGAGGAGGAGAACATCTTCCCCTTCCAGGAGGATGCTGATATAATGTTCAACTCGGCCTTAATATACGAGCTGGCTGTACTAAAGCTCTATGCTGAGCCTATATTATTTGGGGTAGATAGAGATAGTGAAGAATATGTAGAGGCAAAAAGACTATTAAAGTTTTTGGATTATTTTATAGGAGCTCCCTCTGATGCAGTTCCTAAAAACTCTATATTAAAGGAATTCGTAGGAGGTAGCTGTTTTAAGGTATGAGCAGCACGATAAGCCGGGTTCTGTCTTGGATGGTCATCTATCTTGACCGTATGTCACCATACGGCTCCAGTATCCGCTTTCACAGATACTACGCAGCCTACCCGAAAGCACGGCGGGCAACCGTATAGCTTTCTGTCTGGCTTTGCTTCGGGTGGGGTTTACATCTGCCCCTTCCGTTACCGCAAGGGCGGTGGTCTCTTAAACCACCTTTCCATCCTTACCACAGTAAGGAAGACCTTACCATGGCGGTATATTTCTGTTGCACTAGCCTCGGAGTCGCCTCCACCGGATGTTATCCGGCACCCTGCCCTATGAAGCCCGGACTTTCCTCACCTTATAAAGGTGCGACCATCTGTGCTACTCACATTAGGTATTCTAACATGGAAAATGATAAAAGTAAATGAGGAAGCATTGGAAAATTTACTACTATTGTAAAATAACAATAAACAAAGAAAGCTAATAGGTAATGGTTTGAGAGGAGTAAATTCCTCCCTTGTAAGTAGTGTTATATTCTTGTTTATTAAGGAGGAAGACAAGTGAAGCAGATAAATATACTTGTAATAGATGATGATAAGGAAATTGCTGATTTAGTTGAAATTCATCTGGTCAGTGAAGGATACAGGGTGCTTAAGGCCAATAGTGCTAGGGAAGGCCTTATATATCTTGAGAAGGAGAATATTAAGCTAGTTATTCTTGATATTATGATGCCCGGTATGGACGGCTTAACCCTATGTGGTAAAATCCGTGAGACAAATACGGTTCCTATTATAATATTAAGTGCAAGATCTACCGATTTGGATAAGATAATCGGACTGGGAACCGGAGCAGATGACTATGTAACTAAGCCTTTTAATCCCCTGGAGCTTACCGCCCGAGTAAAATCTCAGCTTAGAAGATATACTAAGCTCAATCCTAATTCACATGGTATGAAGCAGGATAGTGAAATTGTTCTGGACCATTTGATTATAAATAAAGACACCCATAAGGTAATTGCTTACGGTAAGGATGTCAAATTGACACCGATTGAATTTGATATACTTTATCTTCTTGCAGGCAATGTGGGTAGAGTGTTTTCAACCGACGAGATATTTGAGAGGGTATGGAACGAGAAAATGTTTGATGCTAATAATACGGTCATGGTTCACATCAGGAGAATCAGAGAAAAGATTGAGATGGATTCGAGAGATGCCAGGATTATAAAGACTGTATGGGGAGTAGGTTATAAGATTGAAGAGTAGTGTATTTAAAAGCTTTAGATTTGAAATTGTATTATACAGTCTTTTGAGCCTGCTTTATACATTGCTGTCTCTGGCTGTTATTAATATTGGTATTTATTTAATATTCCAGAAGGGTCTATGGAGCTTTACCGGTGCCGGTGCTGTAGTGGCGTCGGCTTTTAATATATCAGCTGGTGTAGCTTTGTTTATATTATATTTTCTGCTTCTTACAAGAAAATTTGTGGTATATATAAAGGAGCTTTACAATGGAATCAATGAGATATCCCTTGGTAATCTAAGTAACCGGGTGGTTATTAATAACGAGGACGAGTTTGCCCAAATTGCAGATAAGCTTAATAGGATGGCGGACGATATTCAGAGAATAATGGAGAATGAAAGACGAAGTGAGGAAGCAAAAAATGAGCTAATCACCAGTGTCGCCCATGACCTTCGCACTCCTCTTACATCTATTATAGGTTATCTAGATTTGGTATCCTCAAAGCAGCTAGCAGATGAGGTGCGAAGAAATTACATAGGGATTGCCTATAGCAAATCAAAGCGACTAGAAAAACTAATTGAGGATCTTTTTACCTATACCAAATTTAATTTTGGTGAAGTAAAGGTGGTTTATGGCGAGGTGGATATGGTCAAGCTTATTAACCAGCTGCTAGACGAGTTCTATCCAAGCTTTGCAGAGAATCATCTGGATTACCAATTTACTTCTAGCCATAGTAGCGCTGAAATCCTAGCAGATGGCGGGCTTTTGGCAAGAGCGTTCGCAAATTTGATTTCTAATGCTATTAAGTATGGAGGAGAGGGCGAGAAAATTGAAATTATCCTTAGCAAAGAGGAGGATAAGATTACAATCACCAGCACCAACTTCGGAGAAGTCATACCTAAGAAGGATTTAGACAAGATATTTACAAGGTTTTACAGGGTGGAATCCTCTAGGTCCAGTGAGACAGGAGGTAGTGGCTTAGGACTTGCCATAGCTCATAGTATAATAACCTTGCATGGAGGATCCATAAGGGCCACAAGTACGGAGAAAATCACGGTATTTACAGTGGAGCTACCCTATAAACCGATATAAATTGAACCGCCGATAATGCGACAGTTCGGTACATAAGTATCGAATTCTGTATGCATATATCGGCGGCTCAATTTGCGCAAACTGCAAAAATATGAAAACGGAAGAAGAAAAAATATAATAATATTATAACACAAATCAAGATTTTGAATAGTACTTTTTGAAAATTTAAAATATATTTAATATATTCGAGACAAATCAGACAATAAGGTCTTTAATTTTCTTTGATATTCTAATACGCTGATAAATGGAAGCATAGGCTATCTCATCTATTCCTTCTATATAATTCAATCGATACACCTTCTTTAAACCCTTATCCTTTATTATATCTGCAGCCTTGTTATAGGCAATCGCAGCCTCTTCTTCGCTTTCATATCTTCCTATTATATAATCTCCATTAATATGAATCTTTGCTTGATAGATATGCAAGCCCTTTCTTAAGCATTTTGTTACGCCGTTATATCTGTTGATTATTTCAATATTTGAGTAACGAAAATCTGTATCGTCACCGTTGACAAAGCGAAAGTCTCTTTCGGCTATAGCATAATTCTTTATGCCATAGCGAGACATCAGATTTATCTGCATTCCATATTCCGAGGTAAAGAGATGGCCTCCACGTCTTAATATCTTATGACCTGCATAGTAAAACAAATCCTCTACGTCGAATTTAAGTATATTGTTTCTATCAATATAATATAGGAAGTAACTTTTCTTAATATATATGGGATTCTTAATATAGATCTTATTATCCCTTACATTGTTTAGGACGACCCATTTGTGGAAGGATAATAGGCAAGAAGAGGGGTAATTATCAATACCCCATTTGGATGGATTGTTAAGGAGGCCTCTGGCCAGCTTATAGGCTTTATGAGCTTTTAATTCGGTAGAATAGCTTCCTAGACTGATATGCTTGCCAAGAAAGGTAATGGAAGCTCTGTAATATGGCTCGCCGCTTTTTTTACATGCAAAATATACACCTGGTAACATAGTCATCTCCCTTGTTATAAAGATACCTAAGCAAACTATATCAAATTATCTTAATTGTAGCAATGCCAGTAGATAATACCAATTGTTAACAAAATATTACATTCACAAGATGTAGTAAAGGCTTGTAAATGCCCAAAAACCGTACTATTTCTGTAGAATATGTATAAATTTCCATGGTAAGCATAAAATAATTAATAATATCTTAATAATTTGTTAAAATTTACTTGGACGAATTAAACAAAATATTACGTAAAAGATACAAGTATATTAGTATTAATGACCATTGATGGAAAAAGGTGGAAATATATCATCGGTGTATCTAACGAATTTTCACTTTTCTTATTGACACTAAATTTTAGGGGACATATAATGCAGGTTAGCATTACCAGAAAAACCAATATATGGAAACTCGGCATATAGAAGTATGACAGCCGGAAAGAAAAGAGGATTATTAATATGACAGTCATAAATTCGTTTCTTCAAAAGAAAAAGCTGCGTGAATTCGGCCATGGTACATACATGGTTATGGCAGCATATGTATTGTCATTCCTTTTGCTGATTATAGGGTCTGATACACTATACAATATTAAATCCAAAGCAAATGGTTTGAGCACACAGTCTGATGAAGTAAACCAGATTTCACTAAGAGATAAAAATTCGGGTATCAATAACCCCTATGATACTACCGATAGCAGGAATAATAGCTATCAGGTAGAGTACCGGATGGACTATATACAGAAATCTATTGATAAATATCAGCAGTCCATATCAGAATCATTATCTGATGATTTTGATGATACAAACTGGCTGCTTGGCCATAGCATGAATGATGAGGAATATGGACTCATGATGGCCCATATGAATAAAAATGAAGTGTTTACTGAAATTGATGAAAAGGAAATCTCAAGCTTTTCAGCGTCAGCTCTTACGACAGAAGATTTATCTAGTAATAAATTATCCCTCACTAAAGAGGAAATAAAGATGCTGGAACAAATAGTTGAAGCTGAAGCAACCGGAGAGGATATTATCGGTAAAATTTTAGTTGCCAATGTTATCTTCAATCGGATAGAGGATGAGAAGTTTCCTGATAATGTTGAGGATGTTATATTTCAGAAGGATGGGAAAGTATATCAGTTTTCTCCTATATCCGATAAGAGATTCTGGAAGGTAAAGATAACAAGCGAAACTAAGGAGGCAGTCCAAAGAGCTATGGATGGTGAGGACTATTCCAAGGGAGCTTTATACTTTATGGCAAGAAGACTTGCAAGGAAAAGCAGTATAAAATGGTTTGATAATAATCTTCAATGGCTTTTTAAACATGGAGATCATGAGTTTTATAAATGAAATTGATAACTATACTGGAATCTAGTAAAAAGATATGATATAATCCGCCCTAACAGGCGGATTTTTTCTGCAGCTATCACCACTGAATATTGAAGAAGGGGATTTAAAGATTATGGACCTAATGTATCACAGTACAAGAAATAATAGTATAAAGGTTACGGCCTCACAAGCAATTCTTCAGGGATTGTCACCAGACGGAGGATTATTTGTGCCAGAGTCTATACCAAGGCTGACCACCCCCATAGCTGACCTTGCCAAAATGAATTATCTCGAGCTAGCTTATGAGGTGCTAAAGCTTTATCTGACAGATTATACAGAAGAGGAAATTAAGGAGTGCATTAGTAAAGCCTATGACGACAAGTTTGACACCCCTGATATAGCTCCTCTTAATAAAGTAGGAGAGCTTTATTATCTTGAGCTATTTCACGGAGCAACCATTGCCTTTAAGGATATGGCACTTTCTATATTACCTCATCTTCTTACCACGGCGGCTAGAAAAAATAAGATATCCGATGAAATCGTAATACTTACAGCTACATCTGGAGATACCGGAAAAGCTGCCCTGGCTGGCTTTGCTGATGTGGAAGGGACTAAGATTATAGTTTTTTATCCCAAGGATGGAGTAAGCAGTGTGCAGGAAAAACAGATGGTAACCCAAAAGGGAGACAATACCTATGTAATAGGAATCCGTGGCAATTTTGATGATGCGCAGACAGGTGTAAAGAAGATATTTGGAGACAGAGATTTAGAAGAGCGAATGAGTAAGGCCGGATACAGATTCTCGTCAGCCAATTCCATCAATATTGGTCGACTGCTTCCGCAGATTGTATATTATATCTACTCTTATGTTGAATTATATAGAAGAAATGAGATTTTAGCAGGAGAGAAAATTAAATTTGTAGTCCCCACAGGTAATTTTGGTAATATTCTTGCGGCTTATTATGCAAAGCAGATGGGGCTTCCGGTAGAGAAGCTCATATGTGCTTCCAATGACAATAAGGTTCTCTATGATTTCTTTCAAACAGGCATATATGATCGCAACCGCGAATTTATCCTGACAATATCCCCATCCATGGATATTCTCGTATCCAGCAATCTGGAGAGACTGATTTATCATATAGCAGGAGAGGATCCTGACAAGACCCTAGAGCTTATGAATGCATTAACAAGCACTGGAAGGTATGAAATAAGCTTCGATATGAGGAAAAAGCTTGATTGCTTTATCGGAGGATATGCCACAGTGGATGAAACTATGTCAGCAATTCATAGAGTATATACTGATAGCGGATATGTTTTGGATACTCATACAGCGGTAGCAGCAAGTGTTTATAGTAAGTATCTTAATAACAAAAAGGATAGAAGCACGTCTGTTATAGTATCAACCGCCAGTCCATACAAATTTGCAGAGAGTGTACTTGGGGCAATTGGTGTAAAAAACCTACCAGAGGATGATTACGAGCAAGCCATACTGCTTAGGGAGATTTCAGGTATAGAGATACCTAGTGCCATGGAAGAGATACATTTAGCTGATATCAGGCATAATACAGTATGCGAAACTGGTAGAATGAGGGCTAAAGTGGAGGAAATTTTGAAAATAATCTAATTATGACAAAACCATGACATAAATTTGACACATACAAGGTGCATTATATACTCATAGTCAAAGCAATGAGACAGGAACCTTATGGCGCAGAAACCATGACTGTAGGTAAAGTCACATCCTATTCTAAACTTACTTTCATGGAGAGTGATATAAGGAGAATGCGAGGAGTAAGGGGTTATCCCTACAAAGATTTTGACTACGATATAATCGTCTGACGAAGGATTATTAATACGATAAAGGGAGACCGGTAAGAACTGGTAATTTATCCAAAATCAGAGATAAAAAGACTTGACCTTTTTTTCCTTTATTGTTATAATCATCTTGTTGTTGGAATGATTATATTGATGCGTTTCCTTTTCTTAGTTTACGGGGGTTATAGGACTTTGTGAATAGGGTGGGACACGCAAAATATAATACTAAACCATATATTTAAGGAGGAAGTAAGAATATGAAGACAAAATTCTTTAAGAAGCTGTCTTTCGTTCTGGTAGTAGCGATGGTGCTTTCACTATTCGTTCCTGCCGCCGGAGCTTTTGCTGCAGCCGGTCCTAAGTTAAATTCTACCAATAAATATTTACATCTTGGTAGAGTTGACGAAGGACAGAACGAATTCAACTTCAACATTAAGAACAAGAAGTCAGGTTGGAAATACTTCTGGGAATCCGCTAACGAAGCTGTTGCAGAAGTAAACGAAAAGAATGGTGTTACAACTGCTACAGGCGTTGGTAAGACCAAGGTTACTGTTACTATTACAGACAAAGACGGTGAAGAGGTTGACACATTATCAGCTACCGTTACTGTAAGAGATAACATTAAAGAAGTAACAATCTCAAATCCGGTTGAGAAACTTGCTGTTGGCGAAGAGCATGATTACAACAGAAGCTATGTAACAGAGTCCGGAAGTACAAAGAAGACATCTTCTATCACCAGATGGACTGTAACACCTGATACAGCTACTATCGATGACAAGGGTGTATTCGTAGCTACCGCTGGTGGCGAGTATACAGTTACTGCTCTATCATTCCAGTCTAAGGCTAGATATGATGCTTGGGTGAAGGATCCTGTAGCTAATGCTGATGAAGTATTAGATACTGATGAGACTAAGGTAGTTGTTAGTGCTAGCATCGTTGATGTTAAGCAGGTTAACCTAACCAAGTTCAACGTAGAATTTGATTCTAGCATGGCTGATACCGATCTTTCTGCTACAACCGCTAAGGTTTATCAGGTAATCGGTGGTAAGCAGTACAACACTGGTACAGAGAAGATCAAGTCTGTTACATTAGATGCAGCAGGCAAGGTTGCTACAATTGAAATCTATGGCAACTTAGTAAGTAAGGGTGTTTATCAGTTTACTTATGGCGATTTAGCTAAGGAATTCAATGCAGCCGATACTGATATCAAGAATATTGCAGGTCTTGTATTCTCTAACTTCGAAGTTAAGACTAAAGCAGATCCTAATAAGGCTGAGCCTGATAACTTTGTAGACCTTAGAGATAAGGTTAGTGCTGTTAATAGTGATGGCGTAGTTATTAAGTCTGGTCAGGATATAAAGTCTTTCCTTAACTTTGAATATAAGGGTGAATATACTTATGGCTGGTTAGTAGATGGTTATAAGGCATATATCAACAAGGATGGTTATTCTGCAGAATACAAGGTAAAATATAATAACTTTGTATATGATGATGCAACCAAGACATACAAGCCAGTAGAACTCGAAGCTACAGCAGTTGGTGTTGGTGTAGAAGCAATTGTAAACTATGTATCAATGCAGTATGCAGTTACTAAGACAGGTGAGCCTGCTTCTTGGTCATCAGCATGGGCAACCGAAGGCTTTAGAGTACCTGCAAGCGATCAAGGCTTTGGTATTTATACAAGATACAAACAGATAACAGATCCTTCATGGGCTGGCTATAGATATGATAAGATATTCACTTATGATACTACTAATTCTGATAAGTTAGTTGTAAGTGGTGGTTATCTATATCCTATCGCTGAAGGTGTTGTAACAGTTCTTGTTAAAGAGAACAATGTAACTGTTGGAGCATTTGATTTGACAATCGTTGGAAGCAGAGGATTTGCATCTGCTGAGGTAGTTGATGGAAATTATGCCGTATCATTAGGTAATCATATATTTACCGGTCCGGATGGAATTCCTGCTGACTCTTCAGGCGATAATGATACTGAGACAAGAAAGATATTTATCATGAACAAGGATAGCATGGGCGAGCCTCTACTTCATACAGCACTTACTATCGGAGCACCTACATTTGTTAATGGACCTACTGAAGCTTATCCTAGTTTAACCGCTTCATTAGTTACAACTGATAGCTCAAGTGGTGACTATGGTAAGGTAGCAGTAAAGGTTAACGCAGCTGGTGCAAAGGCTGGAGCTTATCAGTATAAGATTAATCTTACAGCATATAATACCACAAAGACTGTTCATTTCTATGTGAATGTTCTTGAAGGTCAAGCTGAGAAGAATCTCCTTGCTGACGTACAGAGATGGGAAGTTGAGTTAAGTTCTGCTAACGTAGACCTTAAGAAGATTAATGCTCCTAAGAACGTAAATGTTCATGTATATGGCTACAATGCTAATAATGCAAGAATTTATGCTCTTAACAACACAGAGTTTAAGTCAAATGTTGTGAAGTCAGCCAATAGTGGCGTAGCAATCAAATTCGGTATTAGTGGCACAGGTACCTCACATGTAATAGAAGTAGCTAGACTAGTTTCTCCTACACCTGCTTCAGGTCCTGCATTTGAGTTTGTTGATAAAGAGTCATATAATGTTAACGTAGAAGTTCTTGGAAGTGGAAATCCTACAGGTAGAGCTGCTGGTTCTTATATCGGTTCACGACAATTTGCTGTAGTAGATACAACAGAGTTAATTGATATACTTGAGAATCCTTCTGTAAGCGAGAGCAAGCTTAATGTTGCTGCAGCTGTTAAGCAGGCATTCAAGTTCAAGATTAACGGAAATGACATTAATGAATCAACTGCAAGATTTGGATATAAGGTTACTAAGGGTATGTACTATACAATACCTGAGACCAACTTTACTGATGGTGCTGAAGTAATAAAAGCAGGCGATAACTTCTATGTTCATGAAGTATCCTATACAACCAATTGGGGTGGCGGTGATGTAACTTATACCTTCAAGGTAGGTAAGACAATCACAATTACCAAATAAGCTCTTAGATTAGATTAAATAATCTTAGACATATATCAGGGTGGAATATTAATTCCACCCTGATTTTTTGATAAATAAACCACCGGCTATACAGGCGAGTCCCGAATAGCTTTAGCTTCAAGTAAAATACACCCAATGTTATCATAAGTGTTGGTTTACCAACTACACAAACAGCAAGGGTGTGGACCAATTGGATATGAAGCTTATCGCATACAAGAGGTTGCATAAGAAATGCGACCGTCTGACTGGTCGCATAAGCTTATATATATCTATTATTATTCTTGTCTACTTTAATCTCTCTCTGATGCTATTTCCTCTTCTATAAGAGGCTTAGCCTTTCTGTTAATTACTATTCCTAATCCTATGAAGGCCCAGAATATTGGAGCAACTGCTATTATAGAGTCATTTGCTAGGCTTACTACCATATAGCTGAAGGTTGACACCAGTATTGCTACGCCGACCTGTGAATAATAGCTTTTAAATCTTCCCTTGATATATAGCTTGAAGCTTGATATAAAGTACATCCCGTATAAGGCTAGGTAAGCTATTAATGATAATACTCCGGTTTGTACACCTGTCTGAAGGTAAAGATTATGGGGTTTAGTAAGTATCACTTCTCCGTATCCATAGTTATATAGATTCACATAATCTGATTGAGGAAATGCTAATGTGTAGGTATCCGCTCCTGAGCCAATGATTAGGTGTTTTTTTAGTAGAGGCAATGTCCTAGACCAAATGTATCCACGACCGGAGGCATATCTTTCATATCCGGTAAATACTGCTGAAGAAGCCTTCTCTATCTTATCAAGCTTTCCGTATCGTGTAATATAATAATAGGTAGCGTCTTCGGTATTGTTTGTAAAAAACCAATCGTAACCGTCTATCTTAACATAAAATGAAGGCGTATCGGTATAGAAAGCATTTCCCAGTTCAAAGCCTATAAATCTATCATCTTGTATTAGAAAGCTTCCTTTCTCTTGGTTAAGCTGTAGAGGTAGTATATTGTCATCATCATCAAGTACTGAAAATTTAAATTCATTATTATCTAAATAATTCATAATTTGTATTTGATTACCCTTATAGGTTATCAGAAGTTTATCGTCTAAGGTCTGTATATCCTGTAAAGAGGGCTCTACCTTTGTAAAATTGAGAGCAGGTTGTAATTGCTTTATTAAAGCATTATCATTTGCATGGTTATAAGTGAATATCGATCCTACTATAAAAAGAACTAAGGGAATAGATATATAAAAATATTTTAGTATATATCTTGATAGTAGTATTACCATTAAAACACCTGCAGCTACAAGGCTAATAATTGAGGTTTTGGATCTAGAACCCAATAGGCTAACCAATATTCCTACGAGTGCAAGAAGATATATTGGTAGCTTCCATATTCTCTTTCTTATTAAGAGTGAGAGAGTTAAAAGCAAGGGTGCTGCCAAAGCCACATATGATCCAACATAGTTTGGATTATGCAGTGTTAGATATACTCGGTTCTTTTCAAAGTTAAACTGAATGCTATCAAGCTGATTCCAATACCTATTAGGCAGAATAAGCTTTTTACCAAAGTCAGTTGTAAAAAAGTCCTTACCAATATATTGTGTTAGTCCCAAAAGACTCATAATTATTACACTTATAACAAAGCAATTTATAATCAGCTCCAGATCTTTTTCGGTTTGTACGTATAGCATAATATAATATACGATTAGGCAATATCCCAAAAGAACAAATAATGACTCGAAATGATCATAAGTACCCCTAAGGCTATAGCTTCTATATTTTGAGAATACCGACGATAATATAGCAAGAGCCCCATATGCTCCCAGTGGAATTAGTATTGGTGAATATACTAAGCTCTTTTTATCTGCTACAGCTTTAAAAATGATGATAACTGCCATGTAGGTCACGGCTAATAAAAAGTATATCTGCTTATTATATAAGAAAAAATCTGCATTACTATCATTAAATGGAAACCATGGAAACTCAGAAAAATAAGTATTGGTTTGCTTTAATTTCGTGATAAAGGGTAGCACTGACATTACAAATATAATTGGTGCCAACAGCCAGTAGTTTGTTTTTTTAGAACCGATAATACCTTTATTTTTCTTGCTACTATATGATTTCTGCTTAGCATGGTGTTTTTTGTTATAAGACATGATTTATTACTCCTTCGATTGACCTGATATGGCATAATATTTACATATTTTTGTAGACTAATTATACACCAAATAAGCTATTTGGACAAGGTAGATAAAAAAGTGCCAAGCACGGTTAAATGCATGGCACGATATATAGCCTTTATTTTGTTATTAAGTCCTTAACCTGAGGAATTCTATAAAGAAGAGGGTAGAGTATTGTCGATAATATGATGCCGAATATGTTCTGAACGACATTTAATGGGACACCTGAAAGAGCACCTCCAAAGCCATACATAAAATATTCAACTGCAAAGTAGCCTAAGGTTACAATAAAGCCACCAAATACACCGGCTACAATAACGGAGTAAATCCTTCTTTTTAGTTTCCTGAATACCAATGAACATACTAGAGCTGTTAAAGCCTTTATTATTAATGTTGCCAAGGCATATTGAGGATATCCTGCCAATATATCAGCTAACAAAGAACCGATACCCGCCGATAAAGCACCATATACAGGCCCCAGAATTATGCCCGAGAGTATGACAAAGGAATCACCTGGGTGGATATAACCAGTAGGTGATGGTACCTTAATGATAAAGGTAGTCAAGCAGGTTAATGCTGACATTAAAGCGGCGATTATAAATTTCTTAAGTTGATCAGTATTCATGAATAACATGCCTCCGTATTTTATGTATTTTTGTTATCTGAAATCATAGCACAGCAGACATCTTAGTGCAAGAAGATAATTTGTAACATATTTGTAATGGTGCCAGGCACCATTACGGCACCATTACAAATATGTTACAGCACTTAATAAATTCTTAATGGTGCCTGACACCATTAAGAAGAGCCACCGTCTAAAGAGTTTGACATGGGGTAATACTTATAATATAATTTGGTAAATGCAAATGAGTTGCAATTAGTGTCAGCTATGAGACTGAAGAGATTAAGTAATCCGAGAGCGGAGGGACTATATGAAGAAGAAATTGATTATATTAGCAGGTATCATGGCAATAATGATATTAGTGGTATTTGCCACAGCCTACTATAATAATAGAAATTATAAGAGAGTATCCAATAATGAAGAAAAGAGTATAAGTGTGGTAGCATCATTCTATCCCACATATGTCCTTGCTATTAATCTTACAGATGGCATATCTGACATAGAGGTAGATGGTTTGACGGATTTTTCTGGTGGATGTCTCCATGATTATCAGCTTACCGCCAATGATATGAGGCTATTATCAAATGCCGACGTGTTTATAATCAATGGGGGAGGGATGGAGGAATATCTTGCGAATGTCATAGATAGCTATCCCCATCTTAAGATAATTAATCTTAGTGAAGGAATAACTATGTTAGAAAGCCAGGTACATCACGGAGGAGATAACCCCCATGTATGGCTTGATCCACATTTATATATGCTTCAGATAGAGAATGCTAGAGAGGGCCTAGTTAATTACATTCAAGAGAGGGTAAATGTTAATAAAGACAATACAAACAATGAAAGTGATTATAATAAGGAAGTAATTGAGCAGTTAAATTCCAATGCAGATGCTTATCTTGAGGAAGTAGCTGCTCTTGCTGATGATATGAATATAATGCTGGATAGGGTAGAGGACCTGGTCCAAAACAAGAACATCTCTAATAAGGTAGTGGTTTTTCATGACTCCTTTGCTTATCTATCTAATAAGGCAGGGCTTGAAGTAGCATACACTATTGAGATTGATGAGGATACACCGCTTAGTGCTGGTGAGGTGGCAGAGGTTGTGGATGTTATAAGACAAGAGAATATTCTCTATCTGTTCACAGAGGAGCAGTATGATGATACAATATCTGACAGGATAATGGATGAAACCGAAGCACAGGTATATGTTATTGATTCAGCTGTTACCGGTGATGGCACCAAGGATTCATATCTAAAAGCAATGAGAAGAAATATTGAGACCTTGAAGAAGGCATTTGTGGAATAATTGAATTTTGTATAAGAGAAATCGTTTCGATTTCATCTGAGCAAGCTTGTAAAGTAAGAGCTTTAGGAGGAAATTTATGTTACATAGTAAGGATAAAGAACAGAAAAATAATATTAAGGGTACCCATGACCACTATAATGATTCGGCATGTGGTCTTCATTGTATTAAAATAAATGATATAAGTGTTAGTGTTGGGGAACATACCATCATCGAAAATGTAAACCTTCATATTCATTGTGGAAAGGTCACTGCTATAATAGGAAGAAACGGTGCTGGTAAGACTACACTTATTAGAGCTATTCTTGGTGAAATTAAGCATAGTGGCTATATTGAATTTATGGATTTGAAGGACAAGACTATGAAGGACTTAATGATAGGTTATGTCCCTCAATATGTCAACATCGAGAAAAACACACCCATGAGTGTCTATGATTTATTTGCGGGATATGTAACTAATTCTCCTGTATTCTTTAAGAAAAATAAAAAGGTATATGAAATGATTAAGGAGCAGCTTAGTATATTTGATGCTTCTGACTTAATTGATAAAAGAGCCTGTGACTTATCAGGCGGCGAGCTTCAAAGAGTTCTTCTTGCTATAGCTATTACGCCTGTACCAAATCTATTACTACTTGATGAGCCTGTATCGGGTATTGATAGAAACGGAATGGAGCTATTTTATAAAAACATTCAAACATTAAAGGAAAACTATGATTTGGCTATGATTGTGATTTCTCATGATTTTGAATTTGTAAGAGAATATGCTGATCATGTAATACTACTTGATAAAACCATTCTGAAGGAGGGCTCCTTTGAGGAAATCAGACAGTGTGATGATTTTAAGAAGGTGTTCGGGGGAAGGCTATATTAAAAAATTCTTTTTTCAATCTACAAATTTGTGCTTACAGCCCAAGGTTTGCAGGTATAGGAAAGGTATGGTTATTATATGGATACTCTGTATGAAATAATGGAAAAGCTTCTGCCTTTTTCATGGGTAGAATATAATTTTATGAAGAATGCACTTCTTGCTATTATCATAATTACACCTCTGTTTGGTATACTGGGAACAATGGTGATAAATAATAGGATGGCATTTTTTTCAGATGCTTTGGGACATTCGTCCTTAACAGGAATTGCAGTGGGCACTATATTTGGTATATCTGATACGAACATATCTATGATTCTTTATGCTATTATATTTGCCCTGCTTTTAAACTATATCAAGCGTAGAAATGCTCTTTCTACAGATACAGTAATATCTGTTTTTTCTTCCTTTAGCATGGCAATAGGCCTCATGATACTATCTAGGGGAGGGAATTTTTCAAAATATTCAAATCTTTTGGTAGGTGATATTCTTAGCATAACAACAGGAGAGATAGGCTTGCTGGCTATAATCTTTGTTATTACTCTACTTTATTGGTTTCTATACTTTAACAGGCTTAATAGTGTAGGTGTAAATGTATCCTTAGCCAGAAGTAAGAATATTAAATCCAGCCTTATGGAGGATTCATTTAGCATTCTAATAGCAATAATCGTAATGCTATCTATTAAGTGGATAGGTATATTGATAATAAATGCTTTATTGATATTGCCAGCTGCTGCAGGCCGTAACATAGCCTCCAATATGAGAGAATACCATTTATTCTCGGTCTTGATTGCTATATTTTCAGGCATTAGTGGTCTACTACTTTCATATTACCTAGGAACAGCCACAGGGCCTACTGTAGTTATTATTGCAGCTTTAATATTTTTTATAACATTTTTTATCCGTCCTAGTAAAGATAAATAAATTTATGGTACCAGGTACTGAACTTTGTACCTGGTACCGTTGTAGGTACCCTTATATGAAAAGTTACTTTTCCTATGGAAAAGTATGCATATTTTTGTTATTATATAATTAACATATTACATATACAATCGGTACTAGGCACCAACCCAGGTTTGTTCCTCAGCAGGTGCCTGGTACCGAAAAGCTATGGAGGGTTTATAGTTTGGCTAAGCTGATTGAGTATATAAAAATAATAGTAAACTTATTAGTAGCCATAGGGATTGTGCTTGTCTTATTTTTAGTGTTTCCTAAGCTATTGGGTTTCTTCTTACCCTTTGTAATAGGATGGATCGTAGCAATGATTGCAAATCCTCTTGTAAAATTCCTTGAAAAGAAGGTAAGGATTCTAAGAAAACACAGTTCTGCCATTATTATAGTAGTGGTTATAGGAGCCATAGTAGGTATAATATATCTGCTAATTTCTATGCTTATAAGAGAAAGCAAGCAGCTAGCTGGAGATTTACCTAATATATTAGAACAGATTGGTGTAGAGCTGACGCAGTTATCAACTAAGATACGAACCTTAAGCAGTGATATGCCTGAGCCTGTCGAGCAATTCATAAATAATTTACTTGATAGTATAAATAGAAATCTCATAGAATTTGAGTTGGGAGAGAATACATTGACATTTAGCGTAGCAAGTAATCTTGCTCAGAATATTGCTGAATTTTTCCTGACCATTATTATTACCATTCTATCTGCATACTTTTTTATAGCAAAAAGAGACGAGATAACTAGCAGCTTTAAGAATATCCTACCTAGCTCTGTTGTAGAGGGTTGGCATTTTATTTATGATAACTTCACCAAGGCAGTCGGGGGATACTTTAAGGCTCAATTTAAAATAATGATAGTCTTAAGTATTATAATGTTTGCTGGGTTTGAGATTCTTAGTGTTTCATATTCATTTCTACTTGCTTTGGGAATAGCCCTTCTGGATTTCCTTCCCGTATTTGGGACAGGTGCGGTACTATGGCCATGGGCCTTGCTAGATATGCTATCCGGAGATTATTTTAGAGCTGTCGGCTTGATAGTAATATATCTGATATGTCAAGTGATAAAGCAATTACTTCAACCTAAGATGGTTGGTGATAGTATAGGAATAAGTCCCCTTAGCACTCTGGTGTTTTTATATATAGGTTATCGTTTATATGGAGTTATAGGAATGATTATCGGTGTTCCTCTTGGAATGGTAGTTGTGAATCTATATAGAATAGGAATGTTTGATAGACTCATCAGAGGTTTTAAGATTATTATCCATGATTTGAATGAATTTAGAAAATTTTAGAAAAGAATATTATTATTTTAAAGAAATATATACAAAAAGGAAATTATCTGGTATGATATAGTAGAAAATTTAACAAAGTTATAAATATGCAGTCAAGTACAAAGTGTTGCACATAGGTTAAGTATTTTAAGTTGAGGAGTATGGAAATGATGAGTAACAGATATGAGGTATCGGGCGAGGGTGTTATAAGCTCTGATGAAATTAGGCAAATACTTGAAAGGTATCGTATAGGAAAGAAGCCATTGGCTAAATTGCTTGGTTGGGGAGAGACTACAATTATTCGCTATATGGAAGGCGATATTCCTACGAAAGAATATTCAATAAAGCTAAGAACATTATTAGACAACCCGGAATTTTATTATGACTTATTAATCAAGAGGCAAGAATGCCTCACAAATGTTGCATTTAAGAAGAGTAAGAACGCAGTTCTTTCAAAGATAATGGCATCCAAGATTTATGCTGCTGCATACTACATTATTAACAAGAGTGATGCTGAGATGTGTCCCAGCTACATCCAATACCTTCTTTATTATATCCAGGCATTTTCATTGGCCTTACATAATAAGGAGATATTCCAAGAGGACTATGGTATCAATAATGAACAGATGCCCTATCTAAAGCTGTATCACAATATGAAACGATGCGGTATTCATATTCTTGAGATGGGAGAGGATTATCTATCTGAGCAAGAAAAAGAGTTGGTGGATGCAGTGCATGAAGCTTTTTCTTGGTATGGTCCAAAAGCCTTTTGCACATTAATGAAGATAGAGAAGACCGTTTTAAAGATATCCAGAGACAAGTATAATAAAAAGATAATATCAAAGGAAAGCATAATGCTTTATTTTAAGGATATATGTGAAAGATATGAAATTGAAGGAAATGATGATATCAATAAATATCCAGACCAGTTACTACTTGAAGTCCGTGGATTTAATTAATATATAGTTCGGTACCAGGCACCATAGTTCGGTACCAGGCACCAGCTGAGGAACAAACTTGGGTTGGTGCCTGGTACCGATATTCTATCTACGTCTACTTCGCATTCTCATGGTGGAGTCCAGTATTTTTTTACGAATTCGAAGATTTTTTGGTGTAACCTCTAATAGCTCATCTGTTTCTATGAATTCTAGAGCTTGCTCCAGACTAAGGATTCTGGGAGGAGAAAGTCTTAGTGCATCATCCGAACCGGCGGCTCTTATATTAGTAAGCTGCTTTCTCTTGCATACATTTATCTCTACGTCTTCTACCTTGGGGCTCTGGCCTATAACCATACCCGAATATACCTTGACACCGGGTCCAATAAATAGGACGCCTCGTTCTTGGGCGTTATATAACCCGTAAATGATGCTTTCGCCTGTTTCGAAGGATATAATACTTCCGCTCTTTCGGTACTGTATATCTCCCTTATAAGGACCGTATCCATCAAATATAGTATTCATAATTCCAGTTCCCTTAGTATCGGTTAGAAATTCACCGCGATATCCTATAAGTCCTCTTGCAGGAATGGAAAACTCGATTCGGGTATTACCTGTACCCGAGGACCGCATATCCACTATTTCACCTTTTCTCTGACCGAGCTTTTCGATTACTATACCGGCTAATTCTTCAGGTACATCTACAAGTGCCCTTTCCATAGGCTCAAGCTTCCTACCACCACTATCCTCCCTATAAAGCACCTCAGC
>LSQX01168470.1_pt1 | contig 22208 bp, 24 predicted proteins | sample 654561 | NCBI WGS metagenome assembly LSQX01 (sample SAMN04489861, study PRJNA283612) | anaerobic digester metagenome | isolation source: 4 biogas reactors fed with cattle manure at either 37C or 55C with and... | place: Denmark: Kongens Lyngby | collected 2014
GGAGGGCAGGATGCTGTAACAGACATCGGGCAAATCATGCTTTCCCGCCAACTCGGGCAGGAGGTAGCGATTGTCGAAAGCGAAGGCGTATATATCATAATCGCCGGGACGGGGCAGGCAGCGGACATAATAGGAAAAGTCCAGTGTTCGTATCATGTAGCCGCTGCCCCGCGTGGTCAACTCCTTGCCGGGGGCTGCGGCGCAGAACGCCGCCAAATTGTCACGGCTGGCAAAGGGCGGCTTTTGCCCATCATTGCGCAGAGAATTGATAATCTCGTCAAATTCATTCTTGAACGCAAGCGTTTTCAAGTTGGGCTGCTGATCAAACCATGTCGTCCAAAAACCGCGTCCATCCCTGCCGAAATCTGCACGGAGATAGCCGACAGAGCCGTAACGCTCGGCGACCTCGCCCTCCAGATGGAAAAACAGCAGCTTATCGTCTTGCGCGGGTAATAGTTCGTATGGCATTTCGTTTTCCCCCTTATCTCGCGTCATCCCGATTTTTCAGCTTTGGGGCTTTGACAGGCGATATGTCCTCTCGCTCCCGGTCGGCACGGGTGTGTAAATCAGCTAAAGCCTTGTCGCGGTCGGAAAAATAATGGCCTAAGTCATACCCGGAGCGCCCTTCAAGCTGCTGCCATGTGACAAAGGGTGAAACTGCTTTGGGGTTTTCAGCCAGTACAAAGGTCTTTTTCCCGGCCTTTACGCGCTCGGAAATCGCATATCCGGCGACCTTTTCCTGGGGCGCGGATTCGGGAGGGGGCTGTTTTGCGGCCTCACGCTCGGCGCTGATGGCGTCCAGACGCGCCGCCGCCCATGCGGGCAGCTCCTTTATTTCACCCTGCACATCGTAGCGTTCAAAGCGGGTGCGGCTGCCGTCGTTCAGATGGGTGCAGAAAACGGCGTTCCCACGCGCATTTGCGTTCGCGCCGTTGCCGCCGTCCACCAAAACCAGCTGCATATCCCCGCGCCTGTACTCCGGGCGCAAAGCCTCGGCCTTGATTGCCACCACCTTGCCGACAAGGGACTGACTGTAATCGTTGGGGTGGCAGTCCTGGGCCGTAATGGGTTCGGGCTGATAGGCCCCTTTGCTGATCTCAGCAGCGGCCTTTTCAATCTGTTCGAGCAGGCTGCCTGTAAACAGCCGCATGATTTCGAGGTAATCAGAATCCACAAAAACCTCTGAATACTCACAAATTATGCCGTGTTCGGTGTAGCGGGCCTTCATATAGAAATTGCCGTCCGCTGCTTTGGGGTTCTCGGCCATCAGAATCTCACGATTGCCGATGCGGATCGACTGCCTGACCTCGTAGCCGGTGTCGGCCACCATACGCCTACTTTGCTCGGCCTCCAGCCTTTCCTGCACCGCCCGCAGGCCGTTCAAAAGCGGCTTTACATCAGTAACATAAACCTCATGGTCGTCAAAGGAATCCGCGATTTCTTCAATATCTCCGATGGTTTCCTTGACCACATCCAGGTCGGACAGGTATTCCTCCAGCTCTGAAATGCCATCCTCCGCCGGGATGTCCTCAAAATGACCGAGGGAATCATTGTTCTTTAGAAACTGATACAGCTCTGCCGCAAATGTTCTGTTATCCATGAAAAACACGCTCCTTTATCTGATTCGGTATTTATTAGCGGCTCTGCCGCCGTCGCTGTGATACTGCGGAAGTACGTCGATGTAGCCGCCGTCCCGCAGGCGTCGAAGATTGCGGCTGACCGTGCCTTTGGAAATGTGCAGCGCGTCGCTGATTTTTCTCTGTGGGATAACGATTTCACCGTTTTTGTTGGCAAGCTCATCAAGAATAAGGTACAGCAGCTTGCCCGTTACGGTGGAATCAACCTCGCCGCAGACTTTATACTTGGATAGTTTTCTCACAGGTATTTTCTCCTCTCAAAAAAACAAGAGGGCAAATGCCCTCTATATAACAGGGGCAGCGAAGCGCCATCCCTGTTGGTGCTTGTGGGTTAATGTTCTTGCTTGTGGGTTAACAGAGGGGGTGGGTGCAGGGAGGGGGAACGTGGCAATGCCACAGTTTGGACAAAGACCTACTATCCCCTTGGCGGGAAAAGCTCATCGCGCGTCACGGTTTCGCTCTCTCTGCCGCCAAAGCTCCAAAGCCTTGATAATGGTGTCCTCAATTTTCTGCGCGGGCGTCCCCACGGGAAAAAATTTGCTGATTTTATCGCGCGGCATTTTGAACTGCTCCACCTGATTCGGCTTTTCCTCCTGCATGATGGAGTGGATGACATCCTCACCCAACCGCCCTTCCTCTGAAAACTTCCGCATTTTCATGGCCTGAACATGGGACGGGGTTCTTTCCTCTGCCGTCATTTCTTCCAAAAGAGTTTGCTGCTGCTCCGGGGGCAGATAGGAAAGCTCCACGGCGGGTCGCATCGCGATTTTTCCTGCATCCACCATGTCAAGCACCTGTGGGATAAGCTCGGTTATGAGCGTACCATGTTCGGGGCATACGTACTGTTCCCATATCACAACCGTGTAGAATACAGGAATCATAGATTCTTTAAGAGTATCGAACAGGTTAACATCGGCGGACTGCCGTTTCTTCCGTCTGAGACGCAAATGGTTTCGGAGATGTTAGACGAATTGATTTCCGACTCACCGGCATCAGCGTTCGAACGTGCCACGCTCCCGTTAGGTATCGAGGAACGACTGGCAAGAGTGGATTGGAGCCGGAGAGATGTTCTCGTCGGCACATTTCGCAACCGGGCGCAGTTTGATATCTGCAAGGATATGAAGTTTTATTATATTCCTGCCAAACGTGTTCCGGATACAAAACTGCCGATCTATTACGTTGCTATGTTCCAAACACCGCGCGTATTTACGAATGAGGCCGGGATCTATTATTATGGTGAAGTCCTGCGAGCTGCTTTGGTTAGGCGAAAAAATATCAGAGAAGTCCCGATGAGAAACAACGCAGATCCGGAAGAACTGTATTACCGGTTCCAGATACGTGAGTGGTTGCCGCTGATAAGGCCGATCCTGCCTAAAGAATCCGGTTTCGTCAGTGAGTTCACAAACATGTTCCTGCTGGAAAATTCCGAGTTTGTGCCGGAACTCCTTCTAAGCTCAGAAGAGGAGTATCGCTTTTACGCTGAACTGAAACGAAGGACCAGTGAGGCTGTGATCAGTGAAAACGAAACCGTAACCGGATTCGAGTATAACGGAATCAGGATCCTGTTCGATGAGGGACAGATTAAGTTAATCCGCGATGGGACAATGATAGAACAGCGCAGTATCAGGGAATTCTCGCAGCGACCGAACGCAACGTTCAGAAAGTTGTTTGAAAAAACTGAATGAAGAAAAATCCCCCTTGCACTGGAAAACCAGTTACATAGGGGGATTTCACTTTTTCAGGCTGTTTTGCTACAAAATCGACTGGTTTTTCACGAAACTGGTTAGCATTAACATTGTATCGTCCGATCCGAAACGACTCGCCGATTTCTATCGGGATGTTTCTGATGCAGACATTAACAAGGATTACGGAGGACCGCACCGCATTGAAATTTGGTCCGGAAAACGAGATGAAAGTACCACTTGTATCGCTGCGAACTACGACGAGGGATTTATACCGCAAACATATAACGCATGTCAGGGTTTCGAGTTCCGCATAACGGACGCGGACGCGGAGTACAAACGGATTCGGGATTTAGGCGTTGAGGTAAAAGAACCTCCGAAGGATTTACCTTGGAGATGCTGTTATTTCAACATTAAAGACCCGGACGGAAACGGAATTGATATTGTTACTCCTATATAATGGGGTATGCACATCCGCCAATAACAAAAAGGGGCTGTAACAAAGCAGTCCCAGGAAATCCAAAAACCTCGTTCATCCGGAAAAGATGGACGAGGTTAACATAATGCACAAGAGTGGTATAGCTTTATTTGGCCTTCAGACCCAGTATTTCCCTCGCTTGCGCCGGTGTAGCGACATTGCAGTTGAACTCCTCAATCACACGTCTTGCACGGGCTACAAATTGCATATTGCTATCGGCAATCTGTCCCTTACGATAGAGCACGTTATCCTCCATGCCAACGCGAACATTTCCGCCCATTGCAATCGTAGCGTACATAATTTCCATCGCACCCTTACCGACGCCAAACGCAGACCAGGTGCTTCCGGGTGCGACCTCGTTAAGTACATCCTTCATGAACACAAGGTTCTTTGTGGATGCAGCGATACCACCTGGCACGCCCATACAAAACTGGAAGTGGCAAGGCGCCTTCAAAACGCCTTTTTTTATATAATATTTGGCGTTGTAAAGCATGCCGGGGTCAAAAACCTCGATCTCGGGCTTTACACCAACCTCCTGCATCATTGTCCCGAGTTTCTCCAGAAACTGTGGGCTGTTTTCAAATATGGCATTATGCTGCCAGTTCATTGTGCCGCAGTCATAGGAAGCCATCTCTGGCTTCAGCTCGTAAAACGGCCGGATGCGATCCTCCTCTCTAAGGTTTATGCCGCCGGACGATGTGAGGTTGAGAATTATGTCACAATCCGCGTATTTCGTGCGCATCAGCGTGACGACCTCTTCAAACTTCTCAAAATTCATTGCCGCACGGCCTTCGTCATCCCGGCAGTGGATGTGAGCGATGGCGGCGCCTTCCTTCCAGCAGTTATAAACCTCTTCAGCGATTTCGTGCGGCTCAATCGGCACATTTGGCGTGTTTTCCTTAGTTGGCCACGCACCGGTTGTCGCAACGGTAATAATACGCAAGTTATTTAAGTCGCTCACGCTCATCCTCCCAACATCTATTTGTTCCACCCAAAAAGCTTCTGCATATATTCAAGGCCGCTGCCGCCGCCGCAGGATTCATCGCTGTATCCCGTTCCGCCATAGGCGTAGATGCGGTCCGGCACGCAGTTTACATCGTCAGCATCAATTTCTGCCACACAGCGGGCCATTGCGCCATCTCCCATATACCAACGCAGCGGGAAGCAATAGAATTTAAAGCGCTTGCCGGACACCTTTGCCAGATCTCCACCAAGGTTTTCGACACCAACAATACCGTTACCGAGCAGCAACTTATGGCAGGGCTCCCATGTTCCCCAAATTCCGATATCCTCAAGAACGCCAAACTTCTTTTTATAGGCCTCATTGCCGTGAATGCGGATGTATTCAAACTTGTCAAACTCGGCATAGGCCTCCTCGCCGAAGAGCATCTGGTACTCCTGGGTGATGGGGTACCCTGTCGCACCAAGCAGATTCATGCGGGTCATACCATTGTTGCCCATGGCAGTGTGCAGCGGGTGATCCAGCGCCTGTGAATCCATCGCAACGCACTTCACCTTATGCTCAACAAACCACTTACCCGCATCAATTCCTGTACCGGCGGCATAATGGTAATAAGCTTTGGAGTCGTCAAACAGTTTGTGCATCCCCGTGTCAAGGCAAACGACCATTCCCTCTAGATCAGAAGGTTTCATTCCAACTTTCTCGCAGGCGGCATCTAAATGCTTGCCTTCAATAAGACCCCACGGCTCAACATCGATGGGCAGACATACGGCATCACCGGTGTAGGCATCCACGGGCATCTCATGGGTGTAGCGGGCGCGACGGCCATTAAACTCATACTCCATAACATGGCGCGGTGCGTCGCAGTGCGTGCCGGTGTGCATGGTACAACTGACCAGCTGCGTTAAAACACCGCCCTTTGCCATCGTATGGGCATTGTCGATAACCGGCTTGTCAAAGTACGGCCAGCGTGGAATTTCGGCGCTAAACGGATGCGTCAGGTCTACAAACACTTTCTTTCCCAAATTAATAACCTCTACATATCATTTTTATTGTTATCGGTGCGGTCAAAGCGGTCAACGAGATAACTTCGCAGATTGGCTTTGGAGACAGCCGCTTGTTCCGGTGTCCAGCGCTGCCAACCCTTGCCGGACTTCATGCCGACTTCGCCGCGGCTAAGCATATCCTGAAGCAGATATGACGGCTCATGGTTGTCGGCCAGCGTACCAAGCAGATATTTGTGGATATTATAGGTAAGATCAATTCCCACAAGATCGGAGTTCTCCATAGGTCCCATGGCGGGCCAGCGGAGGCCGGGGCCATACTTGCACGCATCATCCACCGTTTTTGCGTCCGCAATACCATTTTCCACCATATAAAACGCCTCGCGCCACAACGCATGCTGGAGACGATTGGCGATAAAGCCGGGCACATCTTTTTTACATAATACAGGTTTTTTACCCACGGATTCCAACATATCCATAACGGTTTGTGCCGTCTCTTCACACGTGGCGTCGGACTTGATTACCTCCACAAGGGGGATCAGGTGCGCCGGGTTCCAAAAATGGGTGCCGACAAAACGTTCACGATGTTCCAGATCAATACTAATCTCCGATGGGCTCATAACAGAAGAGTTGGTGCAGAAAATGCAGCTTTCGCCGCATATCTTCTCCAACTGAGCAAATGTTCTTTGTTTAAGCTCCATGTCTTCAAATACGGCTTCTACCACAAGATCTGCATCCGATATACAGGAACTACGCATATCCGTCGTAAATTGAATCCTGGCAATGCGGTCCTCTATTTCCTCCTTTGTAAATATACCCTGCTCCGAAAGCTCGCGCGTGTCTTCACGGATTTCGGCAGATACATCGACATATTTGACATCGCAGATGCCCACCGGGTAATGTGCCGCAAGGACAAAGCCTATCATTTTGCCCATCATTCCTGCGCCGATGACGGCAACATTGCTAATCTTCATGAAACTCTCCTTATATGCAGCGGTGATAAGACTTAACGCCGGAGCAGACATTGCGGTGTATACTCTGTGTTCAGCAGGCCCAATATCCGCCGGTGGCGTCATAATTGCCCCCGGTTAAGAAATTGCTCGCATCACTGGCCAGAAACGTTGCCAAACCCACAAAATCCTCCGGCTCCCCAAGTCGTCCAATCGGTAGGCGCTTGAGAAAGTTCTGATAAACGGCGCTTTCAGGATCGAACATCCACTCTGTCAGATCCGACCGGAATACGGTGGGATTGATGCTGTTGACATTTATACCGTGTTTTGCGGTCAGGTCACAGGCAAGGCTCTGGACCATCAAATCCACACCACCCTTGGCGGTACAATAACCGGTATATCCCGCCATACCCATCTTGGAGCGTGCAGAGGAAGTGATGACCATTTTGCCGCCGCCACCCTGAGCAATCATCTGCTCAGCCACATATTTAGCCAGCAGGTACACGCTGGTGCAGTCGGCGTCCATGATCTTTTTCCATTCTTCCAAGCTTTGATCTACGATGCTTTTCGGGGCGTTGAAGCCATGACAGGCAGCGAGAATATCAACCCTGCCAAATGTATTCACGGCATAATGAACAATCTTCTGCACATCGGCCTCAATCGCCGGATCACCGTCAATCCATACACATTCCACCTGCTGTTTCTTCAACGTTTCTACCATCTTGCGAAGCTTTTCCACACTCCTCCCGGTCAAGACGACTTTAGCACCCTGCAGTCCGTATCCGGCGGCAATTGCACCGCCAAGCGCACCTGTAGCACCCGTAACGATAGCAACTCTGCCGGCGATGGAAAACATACTACTTACAAAATCCTTGCTGATCATGGGTTTCACTCCTAGCATTTTTGACAAATGAATGCTGATATTTTATAATGACAGCATATCATACAAAAACCAATCCGTGATATTCCGTTTTTTCATCACAGTTATAACAAAGGGGGGCTTTTTATGACTGTGTTCCAGATTGAAGCGTTTATTACTCTCGCTGCGACACTGAACTTCACGAAGGCCTCAAATCTTATTCATATGACACAGCCAAACTTAAGCAAGCTGATTGTTGCTATGGAAAAGGAACTGGGGGTTCAACTGGTACAGCGGACCCGAAGAGATGTAAGATTGACGCCTGCAGGTTCAGCCTTTTTAAAAGATGCAAGAGTAATTGCGGGCCTCTACGAGAGAGCGGTAAAAAATGTTCAGGAGGTTGCAGCAGGGATCAGAGGAACGATAAAGGTCGGCTTTATGAGCACCGCTCTGATATACCTTTTGCCGAAGATTGTCAGTACGTTTCAGGAGCGAAACCCAAGCATTGTGCTTGAACTGTACGATTACACGTTTTCACCGTTGATGTCCTCCTTGCTCGACAATCGGATTGACGTTGCCCTCGTCCCGGACAGAGAGCTTGACAGCATCCCGAAGCTTGAGAAAAAGTTTTTGTATGCCGACGATATGTGCGTAGTGCTTCCTTGCGATCACCCGCTAAACACCGGTGACGGGGTGGATCTCGCTGCATTTTCAGATGAACCCTTCGTCATAATGGATCCGAAAATCTCTGACCGGGACTACGAACTGGTGTATTCTATCTGTATGGCCAATGGATTTTACCCCAAAGTCAATCATGAGGTTAATACACTCAATAACCTGCTTCTCATGGTCGAATGTGGCCGAGGCATATCTATTTTAGCACGGCATATGCAACACTACGCTACAGGGGCGTTGGATTTTATTGGCATAAGAGGCAGTGAAAGCGCTTTCAAAATGGTCTGTGCCTGGTGGCGTGATAAAAACCCCTGCATACCAAGGCTGCTTGATGTGATTGACGATTGCTTAGCCTGACCTTGCTTATCTGAGGTTTGGAAATACAATTGTTGGCAATAAATATTTGCAGTTTGATACGGACGCGATATCATTCGCATCTTGCAGATGATTCGTCTATGTAATATAATGACAGAGTCCATAAAATAGCAGTTCACATGGCTTAATAGTTGAGAACAAGACGAAGGAATCGTCCCGTTATCTTTGGAAAGTAATTTTAATTTTACATAAAAAGGAGCAGCTAAAATGGAAAACGGTCAAAAAATGTTCTCTGATTTTATCATGGAACGCACGCAAGATGGTAAGCAGGAAGCGATGTCAGCGGCTTTGGAGGAGCACTTCAGACCGCCGCAAGAGGGCGGATTTGACCCGGATGCTTTTAAGAGAGGCATTGAGGTCATAGAATCCATGCTGAAACCGGAAGCCGTTGCAGAATTTCATAAGATGATGAACCCTTTCGGCGACATGGAAGATAGCAATGAACCGCAAGAGATAAAGAACGTTTTGAAGCAGCCAAATAAGCTCAAATGGAGAGATGATACGCCAAAGGTTTCCTCAGATGAGATGCGCGCGGCATTTGCGTGCTCTAAAAAAGCGCATGAGATGACATGCGACTGTTGGAATACTAATTGCGTATTCTTCGGTGATTGTAAGAAATGCATTGTTTTTCATTTGTGTTTGAAGCAGTTCCCAACTTGCCAAAGAGCTCTGTTGGGGGACTTGGAGGAACACTATATTGTGTTTAGCCGCGATAAATAGCCACTTTTTTGCTAATCGTCTGACCAACTTATTATGATGAAAGGATGCGCTGAAATGCAAGAGGAAAAAAACATACTGGAACAGCCAAATAAATTTAAATGGAGAGAAAATCCTCCAAAAGTCAATCCCGGGGAAATGCGTACGGCAATGGCAAGCGCCCGTGAAGCGGATAAGTTCGAATGTGATTGCTGGAATACCAAATGTCCCAACTTCGGCGATTGCCGGAAATGTGTTGTATATGAAATGTGTCTGAACCGGTTACCGACTTGCGAAAGGGATCTGTTTGAGGAATTGAAGGAACACCATATCGCATATAATGGTGATTAATAATACATATTCTTATATGCTATACGTTATATAATCCTCCATTCCGCTGTAAAGCGGCGGCACAAATAGTCAGGAAAAATCAATGTCTGCAAATGACTACCGTTGCATTTGGCATCCAAATCGATTTCTTTCGTGCGTGAAAGTATTCTTCACGCAAGGCTCGCCTTATAATGCGTGGGGGATTATCCCCCAATATATGTAAACCTCTGAGAAGGTGTAAACAGAGGCGCCGGCTTGAAGGCTTACGTTATGACAAATAGGTAAAATACCCTGAGCGCAGGGAAGAGCGGAACAAATACACAAAATTATCCCCAGACCCTACAGGTTTATTTTTATTTCCGCATATATCGCAGGTCAATTTCGGATCGGAGTATATAACGGACTGAAGAATGTGTTCTTTAATTTAATTTAATAAAGTTTATTACATCCGGAAGAATAAGATAAAGCCGCTCAGCCCTTGATATTCCTGGGCTTAAGCGGCTTTATGCCGGTCATAACCGTAAAGTCTCTAAAAGGTTGCTCTTATGCGGCCATTTTGCTTATTCGATATCTATGTTTTTCTTTTTGTCGCTTTCTTTCTCCATCTTTGGGAGAATTACTTGAAGAATGCCGTTTTCATATTTTGCTTTGATATCCTCTTCCTTTATGTTCTCCACATAAAAGCTCCTGCCGGCATAGGATTTGCGTATTTCCTTACGGATATAGTTGTCATTCTCTTCTTTTTCCTGTTCGTCTTTCCTGGCCTCGATGGTGAGCATATTGTCATTGAGCTCTATCTTTATGTCATTTTTGTCAAATCCCGGTATCTCAGCATCGACCGTATACGCATTTTCTGTTTCCTTGATATCAATTTTCATGATATCTCTGTTCCCGAACGGAGTCAGATTCCAGCCGTTGAATAGGGTATCAAAAGCTCTGTCTATGTCAGTCCAGGGTCCCCATGCCTTGTGATTGGTTGAAATATTGCTGTTTTTCCTGTATGGCATTAAACTAAACATATAAATACCTCCATAATAATCATCTAGTCTTTGACTTTGACTAACCTTGACCTTATGTATATTTATAACATGCTATTTGAATTATCACAAATGTCATATTTGACCTTCTCTGACCAATGTTCTCTTTTAACTTCGATTATATCAGGATAGCTTCTGTTTTCTTTAATTTTCAGCTTTTTTTAAAGCTTCAGCCTGTTCCTCAATATTGAAGAAAAGTATTAAGGCCATATAGGCGATTTTACACCCACATGGCCTCAATTTCAATAATCGTAATTGAATACTAGCTAAGCCTTGAGCTTCTTGATCTCTGCTATCAGTGCGGGAACAACTTCCTTTATGCTGCCGACAATTCCGTAGTCTGCCACTTCAAATATAGGCGCGTCAGGATCGCGGTTTATTGCTACAACCCTGTCAGAGCCGGACATACCTGCAAGGTGTTGAATTGCACCGGATATTCCACAAGCAATATACAACTTCGGGCTGACCGTTTTTCCGGTCTGGCCGACCTGATAAAGATGCGAAATCCAGCCTGCATCCACTGCCGCGCGGGATGCTCCGACAGCGCCGTTTAGGATTGACGCAAGCTCCTTGAGCATTTCAAAATTCTCTACATTACCGACACCCCGGCCGCCGGATATGACTACCTCGGCATCTTCCAGCTTAATGCCTTCAGCCACCTCGGCGATTTTCTCAATAATAGAGGTGCGGACAATACCCGCAGGCAGCTCAATGCTTTCCTCGATTATTTCAGCAGAACGCTGAGTATCGGGTTCGCCGCGTTTGTATACGCTTGCCCGAACCGTTGCTAGTTGCGGCCTTGCTTCCGGGGTTTCCACAATTGCCATTGTGTTGCCGCCGTATGCAGGCCGAGTCCAGCTGATAGTCCCCGTTGCCGCATCAATCTCTGCTCCCGTGCAATCTGCTGCCAGACCGGTTTTCAAACGCGCAGCCAAACGGGGAGCTAAATCCCTTCCGTTTATAGAGGCCCCGATAAGCATAGCAGAGGGCTTATACTTATTAATCAGCTGCTCTAAGGCATATGTGTACCCTTCCGTGTTGTATTCGCCATAATCATTACCATCGAGCACGATGACCTGATCGGCCCCGTATGATACTGCGGCCTTTACAGCTTCTTTAGTATCTAAACCCATTACTATGGCAACGAGCTTTTCACTCACGGCATCAGCCAGCCTTCGGCCGCCAACGAGCATCTCCAGGCCGATACTCTTGACCTGTCCGCCCTGAACTTCAACCAATGCCCATATATTCTTATATCCGCTCATATTCCGCTCCCCCCTTATATTGCGCCGGCGTCGCTAAGGAGCGCCACCAATTTTTGCGCGGACAGTTCGCCGGTTTCTTCCTCAATTTTTAAGCCGCCCTTTTTCCGCTCTGGTACAAATGTTTTTATCAGCTTCGAAGGAGAACCTCCGAGACCGACACATGCCGCATCAAGACCAAGGTCAGAGGCTGTCAAAACAGGTATCTCCGCTCGGTTTGCAGCCATTTTTGTCTTAACGGACGCATAACGCGGCTCATATTCCGTCTGCGACATCGTTACCAAAGCCGGCATCTCTGCTGCTTTTATCTCAGCGCCTTCTTCTGTCAGGCGCCGGACCAAAACCTTGTTACCGTCTATGCTTATCTCCATTGCAGAGGTAATCTGAGGCAAGCCAAGATATTCGGCCAATTGCGGGCCTACATGGCCGGTATCGCCGTCAGCGGCCTGCTTGCCGCAAAGGAACAAAGAGAAGGGCTGCCCCTCTCGTTCTTCAATCACCTTGGCGGCTTGTGAGAGCACATAGCTTGTAACCAGTGTATCCGAATCAGAAAGTATATCGTCGCAGATCATATAGGCCTTATCCGCGCCGACGGAAAGGCAGTTTTTCAGTGCGTCCTTCGTCTGCGCAGGACCCATAGTTACCACTATAACCCTGGTTTCCGGGTTTGCATCCTTTATGCGGACGGCGGTTTCCAGGGCATAGGTGTCAAACTGGTTTACTATGTTGGGCACGCCGGTCATAATCATTTCATTTTTTGCGGAATCGATTTTTATCTTCTCGATGTCCGGCACCTGCTTAATGCATACGAGTATGTTCATCGAAAACTCTTCTCCTTTATTATTTACCGAAGATCGCTCCGGCAATTACCATCTGCTGAACCTGAGATGTGCCTTCAAATATCGTCAGCACGCGTGCATCACGGTACATACGCTCTATGGGGTATTCCTTGACATATCCATAACCGCCGTGCATCTGCAGGGCTGCACTGACTATTTCCAGTGAAGACTCTGTTGCAAACAGTTTTGCCATGGCAGCGGATTTTGTGACATCCATGCCCATATCCATTTCATATGCCGTGTTGTAGACAAGCATGCGTGCGGCATTGAGCTTTGTTTCCATGTCGGCAATAATAAAGCGGAGACTCTGGAAGTCGGCAAGACGCTGCCCGAACTGCTTGCGCTCAAGCATGTACTTAACCGCTTCATCAAGAGCGCCCTGGGATACGCCGATACCCTGCGTCGCAACGCCGATACGACCTACGGAAAGCGTCTTCATAGCCGTGATGAAGCCCCTGTCTACCTCACCCAGAATTTCGCTTTTCGGAACACGAACATCCTCAAGCACCACATCGCTGGTGGCAACTCCGCGAAGACCCATCTTGTCCTCATGCTTGCCGACGGATACTCCGGGCAGACTCATGTCCACTATAAAGCTTGTTATACCCTTTGCGCCCTTTTCAGGGTTGGTTTTTGCAAAAACAATCGTGTTCTTTGCAAACGGGGCACCGGTTATAAATGTTTTTCTTCCGTTTAATATATAGCTGTCCCCGTCTTCTACCGCACGGGTTGACATGGAGCCCGCATCGCTGCCCGCTCCCGGCTCAGTAAGCCCGAAAGCCATAAATTCCTCGCCGCTTGCAATTTTCGGGATATATTTCTGCTTCTGCTCCTCAGATCCGGCCAACAGCATAGGAGCGGTAGACAGAGAATTGCACGAAGACATTATAAGGCTCGATGCTATACTCTTCTTGCAGATTTCTTCCATAACGCATACATAAGAGCGCGTATCAAGACCTAATCCGCCGTATTCTTCGGGGATTTTCAGACCGAATAAGCCCATTTCCGCCATAAGATCGTATATCCGCTGGGGAACCTCGTCTGTCTGATCTATTTCATTGGCTATGGGCGCTAATTCTTTCTCGGCAAATTCTCTTGCCAAATCACGGATATCATTGTGATCTTCGTTGAAAAACATATAATAACCTCCAAATATTTATGATTCCATCACAGCAAGGTTGTCCGCTATTATGAGCTTAGCTCCCGTTGCGGATTGTACATCCTCCACTGTCAGACCCTGAGCAATCTCGGTCAATTTAATACCATCTTCCGTGATCTCCATTACGCCCATTTCGGTAATAATCTGATTGACAACGCCCACTGCTGTAAGCGGGAATGTGCATGTATCCAATATTTTGTGTGAGCCCTTAGCTGTGTGCTCCATAGCCACAATCACCTTGCGTGCGCCCACAACAAGGTCCATAGCTCCGCCCATTCCCGGGACACGCTTGCCTGGTACCATCCAGTTGGCAAGATTTCCTTTTTCGTCCACCTGAAGTGCTCCGAGAACAGTTACGTCCACATGACCGCCGCGTATAATGCCAAAGGATGTGGCGCTGTCAAAGAATGATGCTCCGGGCAGTACAGTGATGGGGAAGCCTCCGGCATTGATAATTTCGGGGTCTTCCTCTCCTTCTTTTGCCGCGGGACCGGCGCCGAGTATTCCATGCTCAGCCTGAAGCGTGATGCTCACACCCTCCGGGACATAGTTGGCAATCAGAGTAGGCAAGCCTATCCCCAGATTGACCACATCACCGTCTTTTAGCTCTCTGGCTACGCGCTTCGCTATAAAATTTTTCGCATCCATTTATACATCCTCCGATTGCACAAGTGCGTCGATAAAGATTCCGGGGATTGTTACAAGCTCCGCATCGAGCTCACCGACCTCAACAATTTTTTTCGCTTCAGCAATGACATAATCCGCAGCGCGAGCCATTAATGCGCCGAAATTTTTCGTTGAGCCCCTCATGAAGCAGTTGCCGAACTTGTCCGCAACCGTCGCTTTAACAAATGCGACATTTCCGCGCAAGGCTTTTTCAAGAAGGTAGTCCTTACCGTCAAATGTGCGCTTTTCTTTACCATTTTCTATAACAGTCCCGACGCCCACCGGTGTATAAAACCCAGCAATGCCAGCACCGCCGCAGCGAATCTTTTCTGCCAGCGTCCCTTGGGGATACAGCGTCACGCTGTCGGCGTCATCTATCAGCATTTGACCTGTCATAGGATTTGAGCCTATATAGGATCCGTGCACCTTTTTGACTCTTCCTTGTTTCATAACCTTAATCATATTAGAATCAACTGTACCAGTATCGTTTGATACAACAGTTAGATTTTTTGCTGAGCTTGTCTCGAGAAGGGCTTTTATCAAAGTCTCAGGGCTGCCCGCCATTAAAAAGCCGCCTACGAGAAGAGTGTCGCCGTCCTTTACTGCTTTGACTGCTTCCGCTGCTGTTGTGATTTTGTCCACAGTAATTTCTCCTTGATAATTCATATTAAATGACAAAATAAGGTAGTCCGACTTATAGAACGTCCTTCTAACTGCTCTGTGCTCACCTCTTTCTTATGTACTGATTTATATAAAAACGATTAGTTAATTGTAATCGTAAAAGCCTTTACCGGTTTTCTTGCCCAGTAGTCCGCCTCTGACCATATTTTTCAAAAGCATGCAGGGCCTATATTTGGGATCTCCCGTTTCTTCATACAAGATATTCATTATATGTAGTACAACATCGTTCCCTATCAGATCCGAAAGAGCAAGCGGTCCCATGGGATGGTTTGCGCCGAGCTTCATCGCCTTGTCAATGTCCTCGGCACTGGCAATATTGTCTTGCAATACGCATACTGCTTCATTGATCATCGGAACGAGAATCTTGTTGACGATAAAGCCCGGGCCGTCGTTTACCTCAACGGGTTCCTTGCCAATAATGACGGAGAGCTCCATAATTGCTTTAAATGTTTCTTCGGACGTTGACATCCCTCTGATGATCTCTATCAGCTTCATCACCGGTACGGGATTGAAAAAGTGCATTCCAATAAACTTATCCTTACGGCTCACTGATGAGGACAGCTCTGTAATAGATAGGGAAGAGGTGTTTGTTGCAAATATTGTCTCCGGCTTGCACAGTCCGTCCAGAGTCTTGAACAAATCTCTTTTTATTCCCGCATCTTCAATGATTGCTTCAATAATCAAGTCCGAATCGGCCGATTTTGAAAGCTCTGTGGTAAATGTGATATTCCCTAATGTGTTTTGTTTTTCATCCGCGGTAATTTTGCCTTTATCCACAAGACGGGAAAGTGACTTTTCAAGCCTCAGGGCAGAGTCCTTGATGATTTCATCGGTTATATCCCGGACGATAACGGAAAAACCCTTCTGCGCAAAAACCTGGGCAATATCTCTTCCCATTGTTCCGGCTCCGATAACGCTTATTTGCTTCATAGCGATGCTCCTTACGTTTATTTTGCGAAGACTATTTGTTTTTAAACGCGGATACCTTGCTTTTGTTTACAAAAGCTGTCATAGCGTCCTTTTGATCCTCAGTGGAAAAACATGCGGCAAATGCCTGAGCTTCAAATGCAAGCCCCGTCACGATGTCGCTTTGCATACCCGCATTAATCGCAGCCTTACTCTGCCTAACGGCTATCTGGGCATTCTTTGCGATTTTATTGGCAAGCTCAAAAGCCGCATTCATCAGCTCATCATCCGCTGTGACCTTACTCACCAGCCCTATACGCAGAGCCTCTTCCGCTCCTATAGTCTCTGCGGTGAATATCAGTTCTTTTGCTTTTGAAAGGCCGACTATTCTGGGCATCCGCTGCGTTCCGCCAAAGCCCGGTGTTATCCCGAGTCCCACCTCAGGCTGTCCGAATTTTGCCTTTGTACCGGCAAGCCTGATATCGCAGGCCATGGCAAGCTCACAGCCGCCACCCAGAGCATAGCCGTTTACAGCGGCTATGCTCGGTTTGGCGGATGTTTCGATTTTCCTGAAGACAAGGTTTCCGAATTCTCCGAATGCTTTTGCTTCGACGGGACTCAGATTTTGCATTTGCTGGATGTCCGCTCCTGCGACAAATGCCTTTCCGATGCCGGTTATTATCAAAACATATACGTCATTGTCATTATCCGCTTTGCTCAGCAGCTGTTCCAGCTCTGTCAAAACATCAATGTTCAGCGCGTTTAATGCTTCGGGTCTGTTGATGGATATGACCGCTATATGGTCGGTAACTTCATAGGATACGTTCATAAGCCTCATTACCTCCGTTTAGTCGATTATGAAAAGTTAACCTATCTGTTGGGCTGATAACCCAGCTCAATACCGGCAACGATGGTCATATGAATATTAGATGTGCCTTCCAGAGTCTCAAACTGTTTTGCGTCTCTGAGCCACCTGCCGCAGGGATACTCGTCTGAATAGCCGTATGAGCCGTAGATTTTCATTGCCATGTTTGCTGCGTGAACAGCCGCATTACAACTGAACAGCTTTGCCATGGACGTTTCCTGCTGACTTGGCAGCTTGTTTTCCTTTAGCCATGCAGCTTTATACACGAGATATTTTGCAGCCTCATCTTCAAGCTTCATTTCGGCGATCTGCTGCTGTATCATCTGGAACTTTCCTATCGGCTGCCCGAACTGTGTGCGTTCATTTGCATATTGAACGGCGCCCTCAAGACATGCGGCCGACAGCGCAGCTGCGCCAGTGGCACATCCCATACGGGTGTTGTTAAGCATCCACATGCAAAGCTGGAAGCCTTTGTTTTCTTTTCCAAGGAGATTTTCCTTCGGAATTTTAGCATCTTCATATACCAGCTCGGTGGTGGGCGCAGGCCACATTCCAACTTTCTTGTTTATCGGAATCCTTGTAATGCCCTCTGTATTGTTATAGTCAATGATAAAGCAGGAAATTCCCCTTGCGCCCGCGCTGGGATCGGTCTTGGCAAACACAAGCCCCACATCACTGGTGTGACCGCCGGAAATCCACATTTTGCTGCCGTTGAGGAGCCAGTGATCTCCCATATCCTTTGCGGTCATTTTCATGCTCGCCACATCAGAGCCTGAGTTTGCTTCCGTTATCGCGAAAGAGCCTACAAGGTCGCCGGAACACAGACCGGGAATATACTTCTCCTTCTGCTCCTCGGTACCGTGCTCCAATATTGTCATAGCAGGGCCCCAGGTATTACCGCTGATACTCAGTCTCCATGATGTATGAACCTTGGCAATTTCATAGAGTGCGGTTACGCCCTCCATCCATCCCAGGCCGTTTCCGCCGTACTCTTCGGGAATGCTGAAGCCCAGTAAACCCATATCGCCCAAACCTTTGAGTATCTCTCTCCGGTAGTAGTGGTTTTCTTCATCCTCATCAACATGAGGTGCGATTTCTTTAGTCGCAAAATCCCGAGCCAAGTCCTGTATCATTTCCATTTCTTCTGTGAATTTGAAATCCATTTATTGTTTCCTCCTTAAATAGTAGATATGCTTTCGAATTTTGACATATCTGGCGGTCAAGCTATGGTAGCAACGACCATACCTGTGGAAAGAACCGCTCCTTTTGATACATGAATCTTTTTGACTGTTCCGTCACGGGGTGCCACCAGTTCGTTTTCCATTTTCATAGCTTCAAAAATCAGCAAGGTCTGTCCGGCCTTTACCTTGTCTCCCTCGGATACGTTTACAGATAAAACAGTTCCTCCGAGAGGTGCAGTCACATCCTCTGCTCCTGCCGCGGGCGCTTTCGGAGCAGGCGCTTTGGGGGCAGGAGCTTTTGGTGCAGGCGCTGCTTTGGGTGCCGGGGCCGGTATGGGTGCAGGCGCTTCATTTTTTATGGCTTTCACCTGAGCTTCGCCGCCGGCTTCTTCAACAGCCACATCATAGGTTTTTCCGTTGACAGTAATCTTATAGTTTTTCATGTTATGTCTCCGTTTCATCGATTTTTCTTTATCTGCAGTTGCGCGTCATTGGATTTGCAGCAGGGATATCGGCGGTGATTTGATAAGAACCGCCTGAATTTCGTATGAGAGGGTGGGTTGCCTTACTTCCGGATTCCTGAACAGCCGCAGTTATCACAGCGATGGTTTCTTCGTCGAGCTCTCCCTTTTCCCTGGCATTTCGGCGCTCAAAAAAGCTTCTTGCAACCTGAGGAAACAATGCATAACTAAGCACATCCTCTTCTGATCGAGCAAGGTCTCCGATCTCTGCGGTCAGTTTCTCCATCTCGGGCTCAAGAAGGTCTGCCGGTCTGCAAACGATAACCTTGTCGTCTCCGATTACCTTCTTTTGCACATTTTTATCCACAGGACCGGGAAGCTGCCCGTATTCCCCGCGAAGCAGTGCCTTGGATTCTTTTGTTGCCATTTTGTAGCGTTCTCCGAACAGAACATTCATAACAGCCTGAGTTCCTACAATCTGGCTTGTGGGCGTAACAAGCGGAGGATAACCGAATTCCTTTCGAACCCTTGGTATCTCCTCCAGAACCGCGTAGTACTTGTCTTCAGCCTTTGCTTCTTTGAGTTGTGAGATCAGGTTTGAGAGCATTCCGCCCGGTACCTGGTATATCAGGGTGTTCGTATCAACCTGCAATACCTTCGGATCTATGATCCCCTCTGCAAAGAGACGGTCAGCGACAGATCTGAAATGCTTCGCTGCCTCACTGAGCTTTTCAAGGTCAAGATCTGTGTCTCTTTCATGGTCCTTCAAAGTGGCAACAAGCGGCTCGGTGGCCGGCTGAGCGGTTCCGTTACCCATGGGCGAGAGGGCGCAGTCTACAATATCAACGCCGGCTAATGCAGCCATGAGATTTACCATATCTCCGGTACCCGTTGTGTTGTGAGTATGAAGATGAATCGGTACTTTTATACGCTTTTTCAGCTTTGTTACAAGGCTCTGAGCTGCTATAGGAAGAAGGAGGTTTGCCATGTCCTTTATACAGATGACATCAGCTCCCATATCCTCCAGCTTCAAAGCGAGATCAACAAAGTACTGCTCGCTATGAATCGGGCTTATAGTATATGACATCGCAGGTTCACATAACCCGCCGTATTCCTTGACGCTTTTCATAGCCTGTTTGATGTTTCTTACATCATTGAGAGCATCAAATATACGAACGACATCTATTCCGTTTTCTATGGACTTTTTACAAAATTTATCCAGGACATCGTCGGAATAGTTTCTGTAGCCCAAGATATTCTGTCCGCGCAGCAGCATCTGCAGCTTTGTATTGGGCATCGCCTTTTTCAGTGTCCGCAGGCGCTCCCATGGGTCTTCATCTAAAAACCGCATACAGGAGTCGAAAGTTGCGCCTCCCCAGCACTCCAGCGACCAGTATCCTATACTGTCGAGTATGGCGCATGCCGGAAGCATATCTTCAGTTCTCATTCTGGTAGCAGCCTGAGACTGATGCGCATCTCTCAAAATTGTGTCGGTTATGAGCAGCGGTTTCTTATTTGTCTTGAAACCCGGTTTACCGCCTATCATTTTTTCACCTCGCAAAATATTATGTTGTTAGTTAAGATTCTCCCATTCACGGATAATCCTGGGCGTAAGCATTTGATGAAATGCGCATATACCCTTCGGATTCTGATACGCGGCTCCCGCAAATGCGCAGATATATTTCCTCAGATCATTCATATTGACAATTTCGTCTACAAAGCCCAGCTTAGCGCATGCGCCCGGACGGGAGTTGTCCGAATAACTCTTAATCAGGTCATTCATTTTGTCAATGACGGGCTGAATATCTCTTCCGGCGTCTTGTTCTTTTACCAGACGGCGCGCATACATAGCCGCTGCAGCCGTTTCACCGTGCATAACATAGATTTCCGTGGCTGCAGTTCCAAGACTGAATACGTTTGTATCATTTCCCTGAGGCCCGCCCATAACATAATGCGCAGCAGCAGTGCCCTTTCTCAGAGTTATCTCCATCTGAGGAACTTTGGCGTTCTGTATGCTGAAAATCAATGACTGACCTAAACCGAGAAGTTCCGCACACTCAGCCGGATCGCCCACATCTATTCCTGTGGTGTCCTGAAGCCAGATCATGGGAATTCTGTCCCTTGCACAGAGTGTAACAAACTCATTCATTTTAATAAGGCCTTGCCTGTAGAGCTTTCCGCCTACACCTGCGCTGTTTTCACGGTACTCGGGATAGTTTGGAATCATTCCCTGGAAGTTTGCTATAACGCCGCAAATAAGCCCGTTTACCTTGACCAGACCCGCGACAATTTCAGGACCGTAACCTTTTTTATATTCTGAAAACTCGCTGTTGTCGAACAAACAAGCCATAATCTTTCGGATATCATAAGCGCGGCGCTGGTTTATCGGAAGGTGGGTATATATGTCGGACTGCGGATAAATGGGTTCCGTTGGGTCGTCGACACGGAAAAAGTTCTCGTTATAGGCGGGAACAGTGTCCATATATTTTTTTATAGCTTCCAAAACGCCTTCTTCCTGAGTATATACCTCACGGAAAAAGCCCGTTTCACCGAAATGGACTGATACCGAACCCGGAGGATCCTCCTGCTTGGCATTTTTGGTGGCGTCAATAAGAGTCTGAGCTGTTTCCTTGTCCACAAAACCCTTAGGATTCATCCCGCCTACAATACCTGCTCCGCCGACTGCCATATTGGCCTGTTCGTGGGCAATCAGAATTGTGGGGCTGATTGCGTGATATCCGCCGCCGGCCGGATTTGTTCCGTATATTCCGACAATAATGGGGATTCCGAGCTGCATAAGCTCGGAATGGCGGTAGAAAGGTGTCCCGCCCGTTACTCTGCCGGCGTAAACCTTTTCCTGCTCGTCGAGCTTAACACCGCTGCAATTGAGAACGTATACGAGCGGTATATTAAGCTGCTTAGCCATATCGGTAGCTCTTGTCAGCTTGATTGCTTGACCGGCAACCCAAGCTCCGGCGAGCTTTTTATTGTCAGAAGCGATTATAACCGCCCATTTGTCGTGTATTTTGCCCAGACCGGTAATGATACCTGTGCTCCCGTCTTTATTGTCACCCGGATTCAGCAGGCTGTTCATAGGGCACCACGAACCCTTATCCACCAGTAAATCCAAGCGCTGAAGAGCTGTCATTTGACCGGACTTATTAAGTGATTCGTCTGATCGACCTGATGCCAGAACGTCGGAAATTTCCTTCTGAAGTTCATCCTCGATTTTTTTCAGTTCAGCTTCGTTTTCCGCGTTTGGCGAGTCGAGCTGCGAACCGATATTAGGCATGTTTTTGAAATAGCCGGGCATGGAGTAGCCGAATGTACTCATGCTGTTCCCTCCTTTATATTTTACAAAAAATTGAATTATACAGATGCCCATATATTATAACTGAATCTTTTCAATTTGTATAGATAAATTTATTTTTATGGCTATGTTAATGAAAATTCAGTATAATTATTCAATTTTATAGTATTCGGCGCTGCAAACTGTATAACATT
>LSQX01077788.1_pt1 | contig 22206 bp, 18 predicted proteins | sample 654561 | NCBI WGS metagenome assembly LSQX01 (sample SAMN04489861, study PRJNA283612) | anaerobic digester metagenome | isolation source: 4 biogas reactors fed with cattle manure at either 37C or 55C with and... | place: Denmark: Kongens Lyngby | collected 2014
ATATGGCGGACAAGCACAACGAATTCACGGCCCCGCTCCATATCCTCCGAGGTGATTCGGTCTATAATATCTTCGCCGGGAAGTCCGTTGGCCCCTTTTTTCTCCCAGCAGGACATAAAGTAGGGGAGTGGGCGAGTTATCTCCCTGGCAGTCTGCGAGCGTATGAATTTCCACATGGCCACAATCTGTACAGCTCCCTCGACGTACATTTTTTCCAAAAGGTGCTTATCGCCTATGAGAAGATTTTCTTCGAGGATTTTATCTCGTATGGCGCGCAGGATGCGAAAAAGAAAACGCTCTTTTTCTTTTGAGAATGAATCGAGGGAGACTGAGAGTCCGCTGAGGTGTATGGTGAACAGGAACTCAAGATAAAGGATATCGTCGTGTTTTAGGTTTTCGGGAAAGAAAGAGAATATGGTTTTGTTTTTATCTATCTTTCTATCGGGAGAAATTTCAAGCCACACTTCCCGGCTGAAAGTCACAGAAGTTCCCTGGCTGGTCATGCTTTCGAAACTGTCAAAAAGACTGTCCATTCCCTTCAGTGTACGGGCGGCCCTTCGGCCGGTAGACACCGAGAACTGAAACTTCTGGGCTATTTCATTCATCGAAAAGAATACTTTTCTCGATGCTTTCTTATCAGCCAGTTCAGCCAGGTACCATATAATAGCCTCGTACCTCCCCGAAAGATTCCCACCTTCACTCCTCCATGTTTCAATCACTTTAGCAAGGGCGGCCTGGTTTATTTTTCCCATAACCCTTCCCTTGGACGGGAGCTTTCCGGCAATCGGACGAGGTGATGAAAGCCTCGAAAATGGAATGTCTCCTTCACCGGAAATCTGTCCCGGAACATTTTGGGCGGTGTTTGTTGGTGTCATTTTGACACCAAGTGACGATTTAGTTAGTGTCATTTTGGTATCAACTAACGATTTGTTTGGTGTCATATTGACACTAACTGACGAAGTATCAGATGTCAAAGGAGGTTCCTTGGTGTCATGGCTATTGTTCTGCAAATCGTTACTACGTGTCATTTTGACACTAAGCACATCGTTGCTTGGTGTCACAGAGCCATTTGACATATCGTTAGTTGGTGTCATTTTGACACCAACTGCGTCTTTACCGGATTCATCCGTGGGTAACGTCTTATGGCCGTCGGAAGGCGAGGAAATATTTTTATCCGGTTCTTTTTCGGTGTTTTCTCTTTTTTCTTTTTCAGCTGAAGGTTCGGACCCGGCATCCTCTCCCGTGAGCGTGTCTTTGTGTTCCAAACGCTCCATGCGTTTTCTGCGGATTTCCTCGTCGGACGGAATCCGTATCTGTTTCTTCGCCAAAGTTTTTTTCATTGGGGCAAGGACTCTTTCGTATTCCTTTTCCAGGTAGTTCTCAAGGTCCTTGTAAAATTCTCCCTCGCCTTTTTTGGCAGGTTTCTTGCCGGAGGAGTTCTTTTTTTTCTTTTTCTCCTCGTTTTCCGGCACATTATCCTCTTCGTCAGACTTAAGGTGTTTTATCCATGGTTTTGACTCATTCATTTTTATGCTCCTGAAAAACAAAAAGTATGCTGTTATTTCGTGTTTGAGACGTATATTTCATAATCATTCCAGCATACAACGAGAAGGGCTTTACAAAAAGCAAGGATAGGCTCCTTCCTTTCATCATCCATCCGCGAGAGAGCGTAATAATGCTTTGACAGATTTTCTGAAAGCCTGCTGTTTCGCGGAATATCCCCAATGACGTTGAACCCCTTCTGCAACTGTTTGATAGCGAGATTTTCATATGATGTCCTTCTGTCGTGGATGGTCGTTACAACAACTACGGGTGCTTCGGGATTAATCCTTTCAACAGTCATTGACATGACAGGCATGCCGAACACGGCATGTTTTATGGGGGAACATGGAATAACGACACACGTGGCGGCGTAAATGGCAGACTGGGTTATGGGTGAAATGTTCGGCGCCGTATCTATAAGGATAATGTCATATTTGTCCTTTACACGGAGAATTATCTCATAGATGGCACTTGGCGAAGTCTTGTAGGCTATGGGAATATTCTCGATTCCGCTTCCGACAGTTGTCTCCGCCGGAATGGGCGCTTCCAGCCGAGTATTGGCCGCTATGAAATCGATTCCCTCGAAATGGCTTGGATAAATGCAGTATCTTACATTGTCCGGGTCGCTGATACAGGTCTCAATCGTCCTGAGATTTGTGATATCCTCCGATTCCGGCGACAGAGCCTCGGATGCGTTTCCCTGGGAGTCACAGTCTATAACCAGAATTCTAGGGATTCCAAATTCCTTTGAAAAAATCTCCGCCACCATGACTGTTGTTGTTGTCTTGGCTACACCACCCTTGTGATTGCAAAAAACAATTGTCGGAGGAATACCTTCTTTAACATGAGAACTTTCGTCCGCCGCTTTCACCACCTTCTCCTCCCCCTTTACCAATATTTAGGCCCCTTTAATAACGCTTATGGTTCAAATTTTAACACAGAAAAAACAAAATTTGTCAAATCCGACTCATTATGTGTCAAGATGCAGTTTATAACTGGACAAATTATATATTGCAAAGGGCGGTTTTTTCTCAATATTACGAAAAACCCTCCCGGGGTTGTTTAGCTTCGGCGAAAAAAAGTATATTCGTTTCCGGGCATCCGGGAAAACGGGAAAAAAATTTTTCGTTTTTTCAAACGGGCAAGCCAAAGTGATACGCCTGGAACGTGGAAAAGTATATTAAAAAAATCTATCGTGAACCATAGAAAAATTGCCGTTTTGAGAAATATCTATTATACTATAGGGCGTACATATTTTTATTCCTTTCATTAGACATTTATATTTATATTTTATCCAGGAATATCGGCTGAACAGGGGAACTTGGAAGCCTCGTCAAGAGGCACAAAAAACGAATACACCAGGAGGGAAACAAGAAATGGAAAAAAAAGAGAAGAAGGTTGTCATGTCAGCGCAGGTTTTCGGCAAAGGGAACTCGGGGAAGTATCCGTTCAATCCCGACAAAATGGATTGGCTTAACGGTTCTCTTTCCACGGTTGGAAACAAGGTCAAGACCTTTACCGACAAGGAGGGGAAAGAGAACAAGTCTTTCTTTATCACTGTTCAGCCTTCGGTCAGAGGCGAGGACGGAAAAACCAGGTACAGTGTCGCGCCAAATGATAAGGGGAAAGACAAGCTTGTTGCCGGAGGAAAGTACGTGGTGGCAGAACCCGTATTCGTAAAAATAGTGTACGACCCCGAGAAGGGGGACCTTCACGGTCTGATGAAGGAACTGCGCCGCTACGAGAAGGGGACCGACGAGGCTCCCGCCAAGAACAGTTTCTCGCTCATGAAGGTTAAATACTCGAACATTCCGGAGGTTGGCAGGGACGGCAGTCCCATGACCACGCAGAGCGGAGAGCCTATGACGACCAACTTCGCCGATGTGATGATGTTCTATTTTGCCGACAATCGCCTTGCGGAGTTCAATTCCATCGTGGAGAAGTACCAGCCGCTGGACCTCTTCAAGGAGCCTTCGGTCGTGGAATACAAGAAAAAGGATGAAACCCCCGAAGCTGAAGAGAAACCTGCAAAAACGTCCAGGAAAAAGGCCGAGCCCAAAGAGGAGCTTGAAGAGCTGCCTATGGATGAAATCGACGCGGATATCCCGTTTTAGACAAGCCATTGAGAAGCCCCATGCATCAAGGGGACCCTTAAAAGGGTCCCCTTGATGATTTTTCAGGCCGAAATTGTATTTCCCGGGCAGAACAATGTGTTCAAAACGATATTTCCGCATCAAGATAGAGTTTTTCTTCAGTCGCCTTTTCTCTTGCAAGCTCCTCCGGCGTCTTTTGTTTTTTTATCCTCGTATACTCCTCACCCTCTTCGTATTCTACCGGCCTGTCTCTTTCATCCACCTCGATAAACGCGTCCATGGCCTTCGTGTACAGGGAGAGTTCCAGAAAGTCGTACATCGCGGCAGCGGTCTTTTTTTCCTTCACGCTGAGCCTGATATCCTTCCCGAGGAATGCCGTGTAATACAGCACATCGTTGAGCAGCGCCTTCTTTTTTTCGTCGAAATCCCTCATGTCGTATTCAGCGCAGATGACCATCCGGTTTTCGCTCGGAACATATGGGCTGTCGGAGAAAAAGTTTATATCCAGCAGAAAATCTTTTACCCCTTCCAGGACGGCTCGCTCGCTTTTCTTTTCCGACCTTTTCTCCAGCTCCCCGCAAAGTGAGAGCCACTTGTTCAGCCTGTTATAGTCCAGTTCCATAAAGGTGAACTCTATATTGTCATATCTTCTTGAAAGTCCTCTCAATGTCATTTTGATATCCCTCCGCAAGGCAGCATATTTGTATATCTAAAGAATATCTGCGTTCCTCAAAATATGCCTAAAAACAAAAATACCTGAAAACAAAAAAAACGGGGGATAAACCCCCGTTTGATATCGCTTTTTTTCAGCTGATGCCGTCGTAGAAAACCCCTGCATCGTCATCTCCGGAAACTACGTCGGCTGAGGACATACCGTTTTCCGGATGGTCGCCTGCTGACACGGCAGGCGCCGCTTCGTAATGAGTCTGCCCTGCGGGCTCAATTCCCAAAAATCTCCGGAGGGAGTCCGGGAAAAGCTGTATTCCGGAGAGTGGGATATCGTCCCGGTGGAGAGTGACCGACTTCTCCTCCATTATTGTATCAATGCTGTCTTCACGTCCCCGGCCCTCATACGAACACACGGAAAGAGTCCCTTTCTCATCGGGGCGGATAACGTTCAGCATTTCCGTGGACAGTCCGTCCGGGGCGACATGATACACGGTAACGCCTACGGCAATGTCCCCGCCCTCACGGTTCGTCCCAAGAACAATCCCGCATGTGCCGCCGGAGGAAAGAATGGCCCCCCCGCTCTCTTCCATGGCGCGAAGAGCATCGACAGAAGAGGATAACCCGGCGCCGATGGACAGCGCATCTCTTTCGCAGGTAAAAGAATGGTCTGAAAGAAGTCTCGCCCTCATCCTGGAGAGCATTTCCCCCATGTCGCGGAACCATGAGTGATAAACGGACACCCCATGAACTGGTCCTTCGGAGTCCATTTTTTGCATTCCTAAAAACAGAAGGGCGGAGCGGACTTTCGTCCCGAGGAGCGGTTCGTCAAGACTCGTTCTGAGCCCGGAGGCAGAGAAGTCCCTTGCGAGCCGCGGGAGGGTGCCCGCTCCGCCTTGTTCGGAACGATATTTGTCAAGAAGGGCTGAGACATCCTTCCTCTGCCGCACCACATCCGGGGCGACAACGCTCAGGCATTGCGCCCTGCCGGATGCGTATTCCCGTATATAGTCAGCCATTGCCTCGGCAGTATTCATATCACCAGGCACGGCAAGACGAATTTTTCCGCACAGCGAATCGATATACCTTCCTGCGACATCCATGGATACCGCCGAGCACATCATTGCCCCGTTGTTTGTCAGTTTCCAGAGAGCGCTTCCTGCAAAGTCCCTGCTTGTATTGTCTTTCGACATGGCTTATCTACCTCGCTCAATATTCCCGGGAGCGAATTTTACCCCGGGGATTTTTATACAGTCCTTCCGGACGGGAGTATGCCCTGTTCCGGTCAGTCATTTCTAGTGTAGCGACCATTCGGTAAAAATGGCATTTTTACCGAAAAACAAATGAAAAAACAACACCCCTTTCGATTTTTTCATCCCCGGCATTTATGGAAGCATGGGAGCGAAAACATCTCTGCGTCAATCTTTGCAAGAAAAACCGCCGCAAAGTCCCCGGATGCGTGTCCGAAAAAGATTGTCCGCGGCGAGCGGGCCGTAGAAAAGGTTGTTTTAGTTTGTTTAACACAAACGGCTTCAGACATACTTTATTCATATGCCAAATACATGAATCGACACATGCGGAATCCGGGGGTTCCGTTCCGCAAATTCCGCAAATCGCACATCCGGAGGAAACTGTTTTGAACACTGGGACAGAAAAAGAAAAAGACAGGAAAAGCGAAGCTTCCGCCGATAAAAAAAAGAGTCCCGCAAAAGCCAGCTCGAAAACTGTGAGGGCTGTGCGGAAAAAGACCTATAACGACCTCGATGCGGTTTCAGCCGAAGTGGAGTCGCTTCAGAATGAAATCCTCGAGTCCATTGTCATCGACGGAAGGACGAGCCCGTGGGGAGAGGACGGGGAGAGGGCGCGGTATTTCATCCCGCAGTCGATTCCGCCTCTTGTAAAAGGGACCTTCTATCACATAAAAGACGACTTCTCCGAGGGCATATTCGTCCTTGCGGAAATAGTTAGGGGAAGGGCTGTTCTTTTTATCTTCCAGAATTGCGTAACTGACACGAAAACATCATACACTCCGTTTTCCATCAGGGACCTTTCGGGAAAAAACGCTTTTATCAGGGCCGTTACTCCGCAGGAGGCATGTGAATACAAAAACAGGTATTTCAAAAAACATATCATCGGCGTTCTCGGCCCCAAAAAGGGACGGTAGTCCGGCACGTCTGAAAATAAGGAAGGGATGCTGAGCCATGCCCAAAAAAATAAGCGGTGAATATTTCAGGGAAAACCGGGAATTTGTCCCTATTGGCAGGAAGGTCAGGGACTGCATATCCGGTTCCATAGAGAAAAAAAGGCTTGATACCGCGAGAAAATTCGCGGAACTGTTCAAAAACCAGCGGGAATCCAGGGCGCGAATCTTCAAGGCATATGGAATTGACATGCCCCTTCCGGACATTTCCGAGAGCCAGTACCTGGAGCGGCATGTTCCCGCGGACGCATGGCTCTACGTCCAGTACGGCGCCATCCTGTTTCCCCAGGAGGACGGCAGCGTGAAGATATCGAGCGACGGAGCCCTTCTGATAACCGACCTCGAGGTCAAGGGCCGTACCATCGCCGATATAAACGGCATACCTACAAGAAAAGAAGACGTGGAGGGAAAAGAAGGGACTGGGGAAGATATCTGGAAATCCTCACCTCCGGAGAGGAAAGACCCCTGCGGAAAAGACGGGAACCGGGAGGAAGGCGCACCGGAGAGTCCGCCAGCGGAACACCGGGCCATGCCGCTGACCGCAGAAAAAAAGGACGGAAACCGCCCCGGTTACGATTCAGGAAAGGTTATAGACATTCTCGCGGCGGACAGGGAACGGGCAAGAAGAAAGATGCGAAGGAAAAAGACGGAGAAAATTTTAAGGATATCGGTAACGGCGACAGTCGTCATCCTTGCCGTGCTCATTATGTTCACGGCGGTGTACCGGTACATATAGTAAATGTAAAAATCGGCATACCGTGATACTTGTTTCGAACATGCATGCTTCTGTAGACTTGACTGTAGACGAATACCATAATTCATCTTTTTTGTCAAGTCTTTTTTCGGCGCCGCAAAAAAGCCGAAGGAACGAACGGGAGGTTTCTCATGACAGAGAGGGAAAAAGCGGAAAGCGAAAATTTGTGGGTTTACAGCTCTTTCAGCAGCGATGCTGCCGGAAGAGGACAAGGGAGAGAGAAAGGCGATGCGGGAGGCAGAATAGGGGGAGGCAGGACGGGAAAGGCAGAACTTCCCGAAAGGGCGGTGGTAGTCCATCCGCGGCGAAGTGCAGGAGACGAAAAAAAATACCCGGTCAGGACTTTTTTTATGGAGGACGGGCGCATTGTCCTCGGGGGCAGGAAAAGCTCTTTTCCGGGGGTCGATTGTTTTTACGACGAACTGGGGAGGATTGCGGCGATGAAACGCCGCGACAGGGAACGGACAGGCGATTTTCTTTTCTCGTCTGTGCTCGTCGTCCTGACTGTCATTCTGGCGTCTCTTTTCGCGATACTTGTCTTCGACATGGACACCCGGGGGAATATTGTTCTCCGCTCGGCGACGCGTGAACACCGGATGCCGGCGGAGACCGGAAAAACCGGAGATGCTGCCGGCGGAATTTTCACCGACCGGGAAGGGCTCAGAGAACGCCTCGCATCCTATGTCTCTACGCTGGCACTCATGGCGGAGACCGGGAGGAACCCGGACGCGGCAAAAGCCGCGCAGGCCATACTCTCCAGCCCGGAGACAACATCCGTATTCCTTCAGGAGGCCGAGAAGGCACGAAAAGAGGGAAAGGGGTACACGGAAACAATCACCTCCGCCATGGAGGGGTCTTTCAACGCTATAAAAAAACTGGTGGAAGAGGAAAAAGCCTCGCAGAAAAAGGAAAACCCTTATTCCGGGGAGAGTGCCTCCTCGGTGCCCCCGTCGTTCTCAGTTCCTGAAGGCGGGGCAGGGGGAGTGCCGTTTGCATCGCCCGAAGGCGAGGTGTTCGGCGACGACATATCCCCGTCTTTCACAGACCGCGAGTAAAGCTCGGCGACAATGGCGGAAGACAGGGGGTCTATGAATACAAGCGATGCTCCCGTCTTTTTCTCAACGCTCCTGAAGAGGAACCACGACATGCCCAGAAACAAAACGCCCGGTATGCCCCAGTATCCTCCGGCAAGGAGACCGGCCGCCGAACCGGCCAGAAGAGCGGACAGGACTCCGTAGACTGTCGAGGTCCTTTTTCTTCGGGAACACGAGACGATAATCCTGGGAAGAGCCGGAATCGACCGGAGAAGGGCTGTTCTCTCCGGGACGGGCATGGAAAAAAACCATGCCTCGGACAGTGACAGAAGTTCCAGGAAAACGCGCTCTTCCTCGGCCGCTGCCTTAAGTGCGAGTTTCTCTTTCTCTTTTTTGTCTTTTCTTTTTTCGCTGGAAAATATCTCGAGCATGAAGCTTCCCCCTTCTCATATGGGCGTATCCGGGAAGAGTGTACCTGTTGAGCGGAGAGACAAACAAAAAAGCGGCAGTACAGAAGGTCAATAAAAAAAACGGCCTGAAGCCGGAAGTTTTTAAATGGAGGTATTTTCTTGACAATTTATGCTGTGCAGCTCTCAAGGGAATTGTCCGTCGGCAAAAACGGTTTAAGCAAAGATAAAAGAAAAGTCAACTCGTTTTCTGCAGGATTTCCCCGAAAAGGGAAATCTTCCATTGACACGTCAAGGGTACAGCTTCTCCTTCCCTTTGGGGAAAAACTGTCCGTAACGAGGATGGGAAACGAAAAAAATCTTAAGGGACAGGCGAACTGCAGCAGGGAAGGAAACATCTCATTCGCCGGCACCGAGAGAGCTGTTGACATCAAAGAGACAGGTGTCGGCGCAGTAAAAAAACAGACTGAAAGCGGAAAGATACGCTACAACGGTGTGAAGATAGTACAAACTAAAAAAAGTGTCCCTTCGTCTTGCAAAAAAAACAAAAAGAAAAGCGAGCTCCGATTTTCTTTCAATGAGAGCGATAAAACCCGAGGGGGTAAAAAGAAAGAAAAGGACGGGTTTATCCCGGATGAAAAAGAGGCTCTATGTCTGGAAAAGGAAATTGACATAGAAAAAAACGTTATCGAGATGCAGCAGGAGATGCCTTCTGTATGCAACGCCTTTTTCTCGGAGATTTCAAAATATCCGCTGCTCACGCCGGAACAGGAACACGAGCTTGCCCTGAAGATACGGAATGAACGGGACCAGGAGGCATTCAACCTTTTTCTCATGAGCAACATGCGGCTCGCCCTGGCATGTGTCCGGGACGTGATGCGGCGCATGGGGGGAAATACAATCCTTGATTTCATGGACCTCGCCCAGGAGGCAGTGCTCGGGCTTATGACAGCCGTGGAACGTTTCGACCCGGAGCGGGGGACCCGGTTTTCCACGTACGGTCTTTACTGGATTTACCAGAGGGTAAAGAGGGCGGTGGTCAGTCAGAGAAAAGGCCTGAGCGTTCCTGGTTTCGCCGGGGAGTCGGTGTTCACCATGACAGACTACATCCAGCTGTACAACCAGGGACATGAACAGGATATACCGAAACGCTTACGTTCCCGCATAAGGGACCTGGCAAGGATAACGAACAGTGTCATGTCTTTCGGGGACGGGGATATGGACGAGCAGACGGGCCGGTCAAAACCGGGCGTGGTAGACGCCGAGCGGTTTGTCGACAGGGAGCACGACAACTCGAACTGTTATCTCGGCGACGAGGTCATGTCCAGGTTTTTCATCTCTGACTTCCACAAGTTTCTTGAGGCGGAACTCTCAAAATACCAGGCTGATATACTCCGGAGAAAATTCGGTCTTTATCCTTACAACATGCCCGCCAGCCATAAGGAGATAGGAAAGGTATACGGCAAGAGCTCGGAGACGATACGGCTCAATATAGAGTCTATAATGAAGCGCCTGAAAAAAAACAAGCGCGCCAAAAAATTTCTTGACGCGTGGCTGAGCCAGAATTAGGAGGCATCAATCGTGAAGGACGCCAGTCTCGAGGCGACCAGGTGGTCGCAAACCGTAAAATCGTTTGTCGTGGTATTTCTTTCAACATTCGCATGGATACTGCTCACGCTGCTTTTTCTGTGGATTGCCGACGGGTACTTCGACCTGAGGGGCTCCTTCAGGCTGGGAATGACGGGCGGGAGCCTTACAGAGGATATAGCGGGAGGAGGCATAGCCTCCTTTCCGGGGCTCGGAGAGCTGCTTTTTATATCCATTATGGGCGGACTTTTCATAGGCTCCATAGGGAGCGTTGTCATAATGAAAACGTACAAGCATCCGTTCACGCTTTTCCAGGAGCTTCTCCACGAGGCCCGGATGGCCAACAGTTCGCTGCTCGCCGATGGAGAGTGGGCTGTGCGCGGTGCAGAACTTCAGGATACTCCGTGGGCGGAAGTTATAGAGGAGGCAAGGTCAAAAGCGATAGAAGCCGGGAAAACGCTTAGGCTTCCGGGACCGCTGGCTCCCATACGAATAGCTGATTCGCCCTTTCCGTACAGTTTCGAGAACAGGGGGCTTTTTATCCAGGGCTCGGCGGGCTCTGGAAAGTCCCAGGTGATAAAACAGATGATTTTTGACATACGGAACCGGGGAGGGCGGGACAAGTTTATCATCTACGACCGCAAGCCGGAGTACCTCCCCATATTTTACCGCGACGGGGATATAATCATATGTCCCGCCGACAGGCGCCACACTCCCTGGGACCTTTTCGCGGAAATCAAGAGCGAACTGGACGTGGGAGGCGTCATTGCCTCGCTCATCCCCGAGACATCGGGGGGAGGGGAGGGGAATCAGCGGTTCTGGGACAGCTCGGCGCGGGACGTTATGAAAGCCACGCTGCTCCGGCTGAAGAACATGCATCCCGACCCGTCCAACAAGGAACTCGTGGAGTTTCTTTTCCACCACTCCTCGGACATAGGCGAGTTCTGGCGCGAGCTGAAGAAAGACTCGGCCTCGGCACATTTCGGAAAAACACTGGCGCCGGCTGAGAACAGGCAGAGCATGTCAAACGTCCCGTCCTCGGTAATGGCCACCCTTTCAAGCTATATCTCGTCGTTCACCAGGCCGGAGGTCGCCGAAAAGGGGTGGTTCTCAATCAAGGAGTGGCTCATATCCCCTGAAACAGAGGGACAGGCCATATTCCTGGTAAACCCGGCGAAGTACAGCTCCGACTACCAGTCCTTCTTCACGGTCATCCTGGATATCGCCATGCGGGAGATGATTTCCATCCCAAACGATATCGACCGCAGGGTATGGTTCTTTGCGGACGAGTTCGGCTCCCTGTACAAGCTGGACTCGGTGGTCAGACTCCTTGCGGAGGGGCGTTCCAAGGGGGCGTGCACGGTGCTCGGAACACAGGACCTGGCGCAGATACGCCAGAAATACAAGGACGATACGGAAACGCTTGTAAACAACTGCAACTCAAAGGTTATAGCAAGAGTGACTTCAAAGGATGAGGCAAAGTACATGAGCGAAATGATAGGCGAGTTGGAGGTCGAAAAAGAGTCTTCCAAAACCGACTATGGATTTGACAAGGATAAAGGTTATACCGTATCGCTTCACGATACAAGCGCCGGCGGAGACAGAAAAACAAAGGCCGCCGTCATGCCGGCTGAGATTTCCAATATGCCCGACCTGACGTACCTGTGTAAGTTCGGGGACAAGAAATGGTTCCGGAGCAAGATGGAGTACTATCCATGGTCAAAACACGAGTTCTTTCCGGATTTCATCCAGCGGCCTCCCGAGTTCTTCGATTCAAGGAAGCTTCTCGTGAACACAGCCCCGCCCAGCGGGCAGAAGAGGTAGAGGGGGGGAGCGTACATGTTCGGCAAAAAGAAGAGAGAAATGAAGGATATCCACGCAAAGAACGAGGTCAAGAAGTACAAGACCCAGATGGATGATTTTCAGGAGAAAATCGGCATACCGTTCCATCTCTCCCTGCCGTTTTACGTCATATCAGTTTTTCTTGTCCTCCTGGGGCTTTTCATAATCATTCACTGGGGAGTGGGAAAATATCTTGCCGACTCCACGGGAGAGGGGTTCCTTACCGTTTACAGGAAGGAGTTCGGCCTCATGGACAGTATGAACGACGTGAGATGGAAATACTATATCCCGAAATCGGTTTTCGACAAATCTCTCATGAACGGGATTTACATGTTTCTGGCGGGGTTCGTGTTCATTGTTCTGAACAAGGCAGGAACGCGCGTCTACTCCAAGAAAAAGGTCAGGCAGGCCATGTCGGAGAAGCGCTGAGAAAAACGGCACGGCAGCAGGACAGTTTAAGGAGGGGAAAATATTGAGAATATCCCGGGAAAATATTGAAAGATGGCGCAAAACATTCAAAAGGGGCGTTGACGAGTATTCACCAGCGGTTTGCGGATTTTTAGACGGTTGTGTCCGCAAATTTCGGAAGGTGTACAGAAACATTCAAAAAAACGAAGGTCGTTTTTCACTGGCTCTGAGTAAAAAAGATGTTGATTTTAACAAAAACCCACAAAAAATCAATGTGACTCCACGGGAAAAACCGCAAACGGGCGGAGTCCTTTTTTTTGTTGCCCTCGTTTTTGCTTTTTTGTTTCTGAGCATGTTCTTTTTACCCGTCCTGTTCATCCCATTGGCTTTTGTCAGCTTTCTATTTGCCTTAATTAAATTGATTATCATGTTTCCATTTGCCGAAGTTATATTTTGTTTTTTAGCAATAATATTAAGCCTTTTAGGTGTTATTTTAGATATTGTTTCGCTTGTTTTAATTCCGTTTTTGTTTATTTCAATTGCTTTGGTTTTTTTTGTTTGCTCCCTGGTCTTGTCGGTCAAAAATAGCATTGTAAAAGGATTGATACTGTTACTTCTTGTGATAACAGGGCTTTTAATCCTTTTTGCCGTGTATTTTACAGACTATGTGAGCACGCTGAATAGCCTGGCGCGACTTGTGTCGTATTACATCAATTACTTTTGACGTACTTCCCGCGGCTGAAGCCGGGGGGAGTGCCGCGCTGCAAACAACGGAAGCCCGCATTCAAAAGGTCCTGCTCCGTCTTGCGTACGGGTCCGACGCCACGAAAGTGGAGTATATTGACTGACACTCGCACTGATGTGTGGATACGCGAGTTCCAGGCTTCCTGCGCACAATCCCGCGAAATCAGGTATCAAAAGCAGCGGCTTTTGACAAAGTCAAAGCTTGCGGAACGGACCATAAGCTGCCCCCGCCGGGTGGGCGGTTCTTTGGCGGATATTCCCGTCCGCTCCGAAAATTAATTGCCTGGTCAATCTCCGGAAAATTGCCGTGTCCTATGCGGCAGTCATGTTCAAAACAAGGGCACGATGCTCCGTGCCCTTTCGCCTTACCCTTTGTACCGGTTCTTGGAACGCAAGCCACACGTCACGGGTTCCATACCCCGTAGACCGTCCATGCGAGACGAGTCAATCACGCCGTTATCGTACTGAACCGGTATTTTGTGCGCCGCGGAACGGCTTCCCTTCTTCCGGCGCAACGGAGAGACACTCCTGTTTTCTTCATATCGGCGGCAGTTGACTTTAACGTCTCCTGGAACTCGGTCTCCACAACAAGCTCAATTTTTTTGATGAATTCAACGAAATCAAGAAGGAGCAAGGGAAAGAGTAAAAAGTCAGGGTAAATATCCATTTCCCGGAAAAGTGGAAGAGTAATTCCCAAAAACTTATCCCTGTCAATAAGACGGGCTTTCATAATGATGGTCCTTACGTACGCGGAAGTGTATTTTCGCAGCATGCCGGTGACTTCGTCCTCTGTGTCGTATTCGCCGCTCTGGTACAGCCACATGTAATGGTCCCATATTTCAAATGCCAGTTTTACAGCCTCGTCGGCCTCGTCGGCAATCCCGTTTTGCGCAAGTCGGCCCTGAAATATGATGACCGCTTTGTAGCCCGATGCTTGACAGTCTGATATATTATTCCCGCTGAACATATTTCATTCCTCCCCAAAATCACGATACATTTCCTTTTTTGTCGTTGACAGAAAAACAATACAACATTCGGGGTTCAATTTCCTGCTGAAATATAGTTCTGAAGGTTTTCCACAGAGGAAATGTATCACGTTTATCCATTTTCCATAGCTGTATACCTCCTTTTATATATAGTCTCTGAAATATTGCAGACGCCCCGCGCAGTAAAAACATTTCTCTTTGCTGTTCTATGTTTTGACAGTCATCCGCGTACCTCCTATTGTGATTATGATTAAAAAGAATTAAAAATAAAAAGCCGAAAACGATAGAGCGGAAATAATATATCAGAACATGTAATTGAGAGTTTAATTAAAGGTGAAGAGGTTGTCAATGCGGCATTATTATTCTGAAAATCAGTCATATACAATGTTTTCGCCATTTAAAACATAATAGGACAAATTTATGATATACATTTTGAATATATGGCACATGCATTTCATACTGATTGGCCTCCACATGGTTCAAATCCATTTTTTCTTCAAATAGCAGAATAAGGCATGTTTTTTCGTGCCAGGGATTACCGGAAACCAAATCTCTTGTTTGCCGGATTGTCACAATGATATCCTTGTAATGGACTTCCGTGTAAAAAGAGGAATTTAAAAATAAATCCAGGAGCATGAGAAAATAATCAAGAGAAAGAGACCTTAAGATTAAAGTGCAAAAATAAACACAATAAAAATAAAAAACCCTTTAATAAAACGTTATACCCCTTGTTATATGTAAAATATATAATGCAAACTCTTTTCGCTGTACTGAAAAAACATGGTTTTTCATTTGGAAAATATTGATTTGTTGTTTGCGGTGAGTAAAACGGAGGAAACGCGATGAATAAAAAAGAGAAAAAAGAGAAAAACACTTGCGAGGAAATTAAAAAGAAGGAAAGTCCTCTTTGTGACGGCGATTCCCTCTTTGATACAGCGTCTTTCCTGTATTCCGCCCTTACTGTGGAAAGGCGCCGGGGACAGCTTGACATGATGGCCAGGTTGTGTGAAACAGTGGAACGAGCATCGGACAGGGCCATGTCTGTCGCCGGAAGAACGGAGTTCGAGAGGACGGGGCACATCCCCGTGGAGGTACGGTTCGGCCAGGTCCCCACCGGCACGGGGAAGTCAATGGCTGTCATACTGGTGGCCCTTTCGTCATGGCTCCGGTGGGGGTTGAACTCCGTAGTGGCCACTCACACCCATGTCCTCCAGGACCAGATGATATCCAAGGATTTCCCTTTTATAAAAAACAGGCTTGCTCCTCTTCTCGGGGAGGAGGTTCTTGAACGGTGGCGCTCGGTTCTTGTCAAGGGGATGGAGAACTATCCGTGCCGTCTCAGGATGGAGATGATGCACTCCTCGGCCATGTCTGCCCCGGGACGCACCCTTCTCGTGCACGGAAAGAGGAGCCGCAACGACGTGGTGGTGGTCATGGCGGGGAGGATAGCCGAACTGAAGGACGCTCTCAGGAAGAAAACATTCGAGCTTTCGGAGGACGACCCGCTGTTCCCGCTCATCCGGAGCGACCGGGCATCGTGCCGCGGCGAGGAATGTCCCTACATGAAGGTGTGTCCCTATATAACGCTCATGAGGATAAAGTCCCCGTTTATCGTGACGAACCATGCCTATCTCCTTTCGTCGGTCCGTTCCATCAGCCAGAGGCCGGAGAACGATAGTTTTTCAGAAGAAGACAGTGAAGAGAGACCGAAAAACGTGTCCCCGTTCCGGAACGGAGACCTCTACTTTTTCGATGAGGCGCACCATCTCATGGGGTACCGTGCCCTCGGCCGGCCCTTGTGTTCCGTATCGCTCAGGGACATGGAGAAGCTTTTATGCTTTGCCGTGCCGGGAGACAGGCTCTCCCTCTTCAAGAGGGAGAGGGAGCTTCGCTCCCGCTTCCTCGCCGCGGCGAGGAAAGCTCTTGTCTCCGGAGGGGATGCCCTGGACGAGATGGACGGGCTTCTCGAGGAGTGGAGAGTGTCCCTGGAGGATACCGGCGGAGCGTATGCCGATTCCCTCCGCGACGCGAGGAGAATCGCTGTCATGTCGGCGGGAAGCATCCGGGCGCTCAGGGAGATGGAGGAATCGTCGAAAAACAGCGGCGGCAAGCTGAAAAAAATATTGTCCGAGGATTCAGTAAGTCTGATAGAGGAGGGGGAAGCGAATCTTCTCGAGGACATGAAGGGAGCCCTCCCGTCGCTGCGCTCTGTGTTCTGCTTCTCGGGTACGATGTTTACAAAGCACTCGGAACAGGCCGAGTGCGGGGAGGCCTTTTCGGCGGAGACAGGCCTTGTCCCGACCATGTCCTCCTTCAGCGCAGAATCGCCTTTTTCCTTTGAGGCCGTGCGGATATGGGTCCCGGAAAATGCTCCGCTTGGAAGAAAAAAAACAGGTGGGAAAGCGGTCTTCCCGTGGGAAGAAGAGAAAAAGAAACCCTACGAGACACGGGAAATGAGGGAGGCCGTCCATGACGAATTTGTAGACAGGTTCTGCTGCAACTATATACCGCCGTATCTTGAGGAGAACCTTGGGGGCGTGCTCGTCCTGTGCTCCTCAAAGGCAAGGATGGACAGGATTGCGGCATCGCTTGCCGAAGAGGTGGAACGCATGGGCATGCCGAGGTGGCTTGTCATGAAACAGGGGGAGCGTTCCAAAAAAAACCTGGCACGGAGTTTCGTAAAGGCATCCCAGTCGGCCGTTCTTGTAGGGAGCTCGTCCTTCCGGGAGGGGTTCGACGTGCGGGGAAGGCAGCTCACATGGGTCGTCATCGACCGTCTTCCCTTTCCGGTCCCCGGGAGCGAGGATATGAGGCGCATATCGGAACTGAAAAAGTGGGGATACATAAAGGACGAGTTTCTCCACACCGTGGACATCATGAAATTTCACCTCGAACAGTCGGTCGGGAGACTCGTCAGGACCGAGAAGGACTGGGGCACCGTCACCCTGCTGGACAACAGGGTGCTCACCACAGGGGCGGGGTGGAAGTGCGAACGGTGCTTTCCGGTGCCCATGGAGAAGTGGTACAGGGACCTTCCGTCCAGGGACGAGTGGATTGACATGAGCTACGGGCTGGAAAACGATTTTCGCGAGCTGCTGGACAGCAGGAAAACTGAAGCTGCGGAGCCTGAACGGGAAATCTCCGGCAGGATGAGGGCGCTTTTAGCCCCGAACACTGACGGATAAAGGAAGAAGCGGGGAAAAGCCAACAAAAAAAGGGCGGAACTTCGCCCTTTTTACTTTTTCTTTCCCTTTTTGTCCTGGCTATCGATTTTCGACCAGAGGATGTCCGCCCACTCGATAATGTTTTTTCTTTTCCGGGCTATGCCGGGGTATTTCAGAAAATGGGAGAGGTCCATGGAGTCCAGTCCGCAGATAAAATCAGTCATGTCCTGAACGGGCGGAAACGGAGGGAGAACGGACATGCCGAACTCGTCCATGACAACGGCCATGTTCTCCACCAGCTGGGCGTTTTTTCCTGTCTTCTCGCTCGTGTTCACTCCCCAGGGGATGAAGAAGAACCTGTCCCTCGGCAGCGCCCCGACGCTGTCAAAAACATCAATCATGCGGTAAATGACTCCCACGATGGATGCCTTGTCCGACCCGGCCGGAAGGAAATGGACATCTCCTTTTGAAAGGAAGTGGCGTTCTATCTTCGTAGGCCTGGGACCGGAGTCGATAACCAGCACGTCGTAGCTGTCCATAAGTCTTTCTATCACGCGGTCGACAGTTTCCTTGTCGAACTCGCGCTCTCCGTACACGTTGGCGGCCAGGTCGCCCGGGATGAACCAGAGGTTTTTTCCTGTCTGCATTTCCCCGAACTCGAAATCCTTTCCTGACGCAATCAACTTCACGAGGTTCCTCCGAAGAAGTTTCACAGCTCCCGGGACGCGGAAGGAGAGTCCGCATTGGGAATCCATATCAAACACGGCGCATCTTTTTCCGTTCTCGGCGCTCACTATCCCGGCGAAAAGGGCCAGTGCCGATTTGCCTGTCCCTCCCTTGTTTGCGCCCACGGAGATGATTTTCTTTTCCATGACGTTATCGTGCTCCTTTTCGCCTGCACCTGTTTTTTCCGGGCGCAGGCCTTGATATGTTTAGTGTACCTGACGGTTTGGACGTGAAACAAAACATTTCTCCGAAACGGTACATATCTTATTGTTTGATGATTGAAACGGCAGATATACTGGTTAAAGAAGATAAAAGACATACCAAAACCTGGTTTCTCTTTTTCCAGGAGCGTGTTCTAAATACATGCCTAAATTCAATACGGACAGGAGAATGTGTGTATGAGGATTTTCAGTCTGGACAACAAGCTCGACACTATAACTATAGGGATTATAGGAACTGAGAGCCAGGGAGAGGAGATAAAGTCCCGTATCCTCTCTATGTGCGACGAGATGCTACGTGACAAGGTCGTGTTTCTTGTTCCGCACAACGGGGTATCTCCGGAGACCATGATTTCGGGGGCAGGAAGAGCGTGCAGGGAGAAAGGGCTTTCATCAGGGTCGATATGGCTCTGCTGCTCTCTTCCCCAACTGTTTCCCGCAGACGTCGTGTGGCCTTCGGGAATCTTTTTCGTCACCGATTTCCTTGACCGGAACGAGGCGTTTTTCAACGAACTGAAGTTCGTTCCCAAGTTCATCGCCGTAAACGACCTGGCAATCCTCGTCTCCGAGACGCTGCGCAGGGAAGCGGACGCGGAGAACACCGACATGGAGATTGCCAGGCTCAGGTCTGAGAAGTTCAGGCTGAACAAAAGAGCCGACGACCTTGAAAAAGCCGTTTTGAACGCCGGACGGACGGTGGAGAAAATCAACGAAGTCTGGAGAAAGAGGACTATTGGAATAAAAACGCTTTTTGTAATACTGTTCATTCTTTCGTCGCTCCTGCTCGCATGGACGGCATACGGGGTGTGGAACCCGTCCATAGCGTGCAAGACACTGGTGACTACCCACATGAGGATATTCGGGGACGTCCCGGACATGAAAAATTTCTTTGCTGCAGTGTCTCCTTTGGAGACGCTGGAAAACAAAGGACCTGCACCTGGTTCCATGCCGAAAAACGAGGGTGTAAAAAACGAACCGGTGCTGCAGGATAGACACGATGAACCCGACGGGGACGCCGGCGAGGACTCGGAGCCCTCTCCTTTCGTCACCGAGGAAGAAAGGATAAGAGACGAAAAAGACGGCAATGGAGCAGAGAAAGAAAATAAAGACGCACCGGAGGCGAAAGACTGATGTTAAGCGATATCTTTGTTACCTTCCAGGACATGCCGGACAAGAAGATAGGAATAGCGCTTGTATACAGCGGATGCAAAAAAGGTGCTTCGGGCAATCCATGTCCGGGATGCCACAATCCATGGCTATGGAGTTTCGAACCCCGGAACGACCCGAAAGAAGTCCGCTCCCGTCATCTGTACCATATGGAAAACAGTGAAGGGCTCAAGGCTATTGACGGGATTGTGATTCTTGGAGGAGAGCCTTTTGACCAAAACACAAACGAGGTAGTATCAGATATAGAAAATTTCCGCTCCCGCAAGCCGGAGCTCAAGGTCGTCATATATACAGGATATGAGACTTTGGAACAGGCTGCCGGCTCGTGGCTTTTAAAAAATCCTTTCAGTTCCGTGTGGGAACACCCTCTCGTACAAGTTGCCGACTTTATCAAAATTGGGCCCTACATGGAAAATATCCCCCCTTTAAAAGGAAGCTCTCTGGCGTCCGGCAACCAGAAAATGTACGCCATGACCAGAAAAAACGGAAGAGTTCGAGGAAAGAGAGAGGTGTTTTTCTAGCTGTGGGAGACCTGCAGGATATACTCAAGTACCATGCGTCCGTGCTTGGAAATATTCCGGGCTTCCGGGCGTGCGCCTTTATAAATGCTCATGGTCCGGAAACGGGTTTCATACACAGGGGAAGGGAGTTCCTGGACCACCTCGGGGAATGTGGTTACGAGACGGTATCGGCGTTTTCGGACATGAAGTCGGGGCTTTTCTCCACCATGTGTTTAGAAGGAAGAAGGCATGTGGTGGAGCGTGTTCTGGCCTCCGCGTTCTGCCCGTCGGTATCCCTGTGCGGGATGACGGCTTTCGAGAGGGACGGGATGCTTGAGATGCCGTCCCTCACACTTCTTCCCAATCTCGGCGACTGCTCTGATGAGAAAAGGCGCTTTCCATGGCTCGAGGCGGCCGTTGTTTTTGCGAACAAGTGCATCAGGTTTGCGGACAACACCACTCCCGGATATGTGCGGTATATCCTGAACGCCGACGTAAAGCGCTCGTGGAACGAGTTTTTCGAGAAGTCGGGTTTTCTATGGTCCGCAGCTCCGTTTTTTGAAATAGACTGGAGGGAGCAGCTTCCGGAGGTCTCCGAAAAAAAGGATGATTCCGTGTCGTTCAGGAAGATAGTCATGGAGATGAAGGGTCACCCGAAGAACGACGCCGCTGTGGATATTTCGTTCAGGGACAGCCTGGTCACTGATTCGTTCAGGACAAGGAGAAAGTAGAAACACCTTGTCGACGTACTCCTCACAGGTCAATCCGGGGGATGTACGGTGTTTTCCTTGCACATAGGAGGGGGTGCGCTAACCCATGAGGCCAGAGAAAAACAAGCCGTTATACCGAAAAAGCAAGAACAAGAGGAGGGGGACAATGCGAAACTTTGCGGTTCTCCTGTGTCTTTTCTCTGTTTTTATCCTCCTGTGCCCCCTTTCGGGCCCTCTTTCAGCAAAAGAAGACACTTATATGGAGGACTACGGCCCTCTCGATATGGGTGATTTCATAGGCAGAAGCATCGAGGAGTACATAGCCTGGCAGCAGCTTGACGGGAAGACCAACACCGAGGTCATGGGGCGCGGATACCTTATCGACAATGTCCTCATGAAACAGTGGGTCATCACCCGTTCCCTCGTTCACGGATTCACCGGGTTCCAGGCCGCTATTGACAGGATGAGGAGCGACGAGGTGACGAGAGCTATTGTATATCCGGAGATTCTTTCGCTTTGGGAAAAAAAAGCGGAGAGGGGATTTTTAGGCCCGAGGACTCCAAAACCAACGCTCGAATCCATCGATGTCAATTCCGAGGAGGTCAAGGCCCTGTCCACTTACCAGGCCCACAAGAGATACACGGACATTCTCGAGGAAGTTGACAGGGGCGGTTTTTTCGGAGGGGAGACCATATTCAAAAAAATGCAGTTCTTCGGCATAATCCTTCTTGCAGCCGGGATTATGGTTCATTTATGCACACTGGCATATCGGTCGTTCATTGAACAGGACACGGTACTGCCGATAAACTGGTTTCGCGCCATACTCCGGTTTATCACCCTCATGTTCCTTATAATCTACAGCGGACGGATAGCCATGTTCGGCATATCAATGGCCGACCAGATAAAGGGGGCGGTCCTCAACGGGGCATTTCCTGGAATGAACGGCATGACCGTGATGATGGATATCATGGATGCGAAGATGGATTTTATAGCTATCAAAATGTCGTTCTCCCTGGAAGATTTCCTCACCAGCATAGCCAGCAAGTTTGTCCAGTACGGCTTCGGGTACGTGGCCTATTTCCTGGCGAGCGGAGCCCTGTTCATTCTTATCATAGGCGCCGATGTGATGATGGGCCTTTCCGTCATACTGGCCCCGGTCATATGCACGCTGTCCCTTATCCCCGGATATGAGAGCGTGATAGGGACATGGTTCAAGGGATATATCTCGCTCCTTTTCTACGGCCCGCTCGCCGCCGTGTTTGTGGTCCTCCTGACCGCCATAACGGCAATCGGAATCGACACGTCGCCCATAACATTCATCATAGTGTCAGTGGCCTTCATCCTGGGAACGGTCCAGATTCCGAATATGGCACGGGAGCTCTCCGGCACCGTACTGGCCGGAATGGCCATATCCGTAGCGTCTATCCCCATACGGATAGCTTCGTCGGGGGTTTCCTC